>JACDJB010000482.1_pt1 | contig 41985 bp, 35 predicted proteins | sample 7454121 | NCBI WGS metagenome assembly JACDJB01 (sample SAMN14253290, study PRJNA609438) | sludge metagenome | isolation source: sludge after 25d culture with pyrite | collected 2018-12-20
CGTTGATGAGCGAGTTGCTACCCGGTTGGCGCGAGCTCGGCCGCGAGCTCGACGCTTGGCCGATCTGGGCGCGCTTGCCACCGCGGCCGAACTAGACCGCGCCCTGACCTAGTCCGGGTGGCTGGCGCCTTCAGTTGCCGCCGAAGGCGTCCCACAGAGAGGACTCCAGCCCGGTCGCTCTGCGCGCCGCGGCGCGACCGAGCAGGGCGCCTATCACGTTGCCCGTACCGTTGTAAGCCCCGACCGCCCAGACGCCGGCGCGCACGCGCCGCGCCACCGGCAGTACGCCGGCGGTGTAGCTAACGCTCGCCGCCCAGCGGTGCGTGATGGGGGCACTCACGCCAAGCTCTTCACGGAGGAACGCTTCGAGGAGGGCTTGCACGCGCTCGCTCGGCCGGTCGTCGGTCGTCCACTCTTCCTCGCCGCCTGCGTCACGGAAGCCGCCTAGCGCTAGTCGTCCGTTGGGGTCCTGCTGGTAGTACTCGAAACCGTAGCGGCGGTAGACGGGCCGCGGCAGGTGGATCTCGTCGGTCGGCGCCGTCGCCAGCATCTGCAGCCGCACGTCTCGGACCTCGCCCGCCAACTCTGGCAAGACGGCGGTGAGGCGGCCGTCTACCGCCACCACGACGGCTTCGCATTCGACGGCTCCGTTCGAAGTCACGACGCGCCCAGCGCTGAGGTCGGTAACTGGGCTCCGCTCGAAGAGCTCCGCGCCGGCCGCGCTGGCGGCGCGCGCTAGGCGCCTGCAGCGCTCGAGGGGGTTGAAGACCGCGTCCTCCGGGAAGAGCAACCCCACGCCCTCTGGGCCCATGTAGCGTTCGACGGGCAGGCCATCGTCGCGCATGGCCGCGTACTGCGCGTCGCAGTCGGCAAGTTCGGCCGCATCGGCAGCTATGCGCAGGGAGCCTACCCGCCGCGCAGTCGGGCCCGCTGCGGCGAGTTCGGCCGTCAACCCCTCGCGGGTGAGCTCGTAAAGCGCCCTCGCGCGCTCCGCGCCCAGGGACGCCTTGGCGTCGTGGTAGAACGCCGCCGTCCCCGCCAGCATGAAACCGCCGTTGCGCCCGGCCGCGCCGCGCGCGACGCTGCCAGCGTCGACGCCAACTACCCGGTGGCCGAGGCGCCGCAGCTCGAGCACGGCGCTGAGGCCAGAGCCGCCAAGGCCGACGACGCACACGTCCGCCTGCTTGACGCCCTCTAGTCGGTCGAGGCCCTGCCAGCCGCCAAGTTCCCACACCGGTTGGTTGTCCATCTAGCCTCCCCGCCGCTCAGGCTAGTTGCCTTCCGCGCGGCAACAGCCACGTAAGTAGGAGTGTGAGCAGGCCGATCGCGAAGACCCCGACGTAGACGGCATGCAGACTGGTTGCGAGCAACTCCAACGTGCCCGTAGTCACCTGCGCGCCGCTCGGCGCACTGCCTGGCGCGAGCAGGGCCTGCACTTGGCTCATGACCGACTCCCCGTTCTCACCAACGTTGCCTGCAAGAGCCATGTTAAGGACGGCGCCGAGCACGGCCGCACCGAGCGAGTTGCCTAGGAGGCGCATGAGCATGTTGGTGGCCGTCGCCCCGCCGCGGCGCGCCCATGCTACGGATGATTGGATCGTGACGACCATGGTCGTCATGATCACCCCAAGGCCAACGCCTACGGTCAGCGACGAGAACGCCACCCACCACGGGCCGCGTGCCGGCGTTAGCAGCAGGTAGAGGAAGCCGCCGCAGGCCGCGGCCGCCCCGCCGATCCTCCCCACGGTGGACGGGCCCCACGGCACGATCAGGCGGCCAGCAACCATCGAGGCCAGCGTCCACCCTACTGACATGGCCGTGAGCGCAAGGCCGGCGATGGTCGGCGAGTAACCCATGACGCCCTGCACGTAAGTCGGCGAGTACGTTATGAGCCCGATCATCAGCATGCCGCCAGCGAACGTGGCCACGTCGGCGAGCAAGATGAGCTTGTCGCGCCACAGGTCGATGCCGAGGAGCGGCGTCTCGCTTGCCAGCTGGCGGCGCACGAAGGCAACCCCTACGGCAACGGCTACGGCCGCGAGCGTCAGCGCCACCGCCCAGCCCCACTGTGGGCCTTGCGTGAGGAGCAGCATGAACGCTCCGATAGCCACGAACATCTGGGCCGCGCTAACGAGGTCGAGGCGCTTGTCGCTGTGCGCGACGGACTCGTGGAGGAAGACCCACAGCCCAACGATCGCCGCAAGCCCGAACGGTACGTTGAACCAGAACACCCACGCCCAGTGCGCCCGTTCGACTAGCGCGCCGCCGAGGAGCGGGCCCAGAACGGCGGAGACGCCCCACACGCTCGAGAGATAACCCTGCGCCCTGCCCCGTTCACTCACCTCGTAGAGGTCGCCGACGAGGGTCGACACGGTCGGGTAGATCGCGCCAGCCCCGAGGCCTTGAAGAAGGCGGAAAGCGACGAGCAGCGGCATGGTCGTCGCGAAGCCGCACAGCACGGAGCCGAGCATGAACACCACGATGCCGACAAGCAGCACAGGCTTGCGCCCGCGTAGGTCGGAGAGCCGGCCGTATAGGGGAGTCGAGGTCGCCTGCGCGAGCAGGAACGCGGCGAACACCCACGCGTAGTACTCGAACCCGCCTACGCTGGCAACGATGCTCGGCATTGCGGTCGCGACTATCGTGCCCTCAATCGCCGCCAACGCCATGCACAGCATCAGGAACCCCATGACCACCCCACGGCGTTGCGCCGGGGCTTGCAGTCTCACGTCCGCGGGGGTTGGCATCTGCAGGAGATGATAAGTCACGCCGCGGCGGCCCCGGCGGCTACGATCGCCGCGGACCCTCTCCCGCTACGTGACGTTTGCGCCTAAGTGGCCGGGGTGACGCCGGATAATCAGGTTCCGCAGCCTGGGGCCGCACGTTGGGCGCCTGCTGTAGTCGAGGAGTCGTCAAGTTGAGCGAGCAAATCGTGCTGAGCCTCGACCGCGTCATCGCGCTGATCAAACGCGGCCTGCTCGTAGCGCTGCTGCTGGCGGCGGCAACGGCTGCTCTCGTGTACGCGTACACGCGCCGCCTGCCGCCGAGCTACTCGGCGCAGGCGGTCGTCACCATCTCGCCAACCGGGTTCGATAGCAGCAAGTACGGGCTGCCGAGCGTCGTGGTTCCGGCGCTGCACGTCACGGCTTACCGCATCGCCGCTCTCTCGGATGACCTGCTCGGCGCCGCGCTAGCTGAGCAGGATGTGACCGTCACCCCTAGCGCCGTGCAGCGCCTGCGCGAGCGCACTGCCATCAGCACTGACACGCAGGCGCTGCTCGTATACGTGACCGTCACGGCAGGCACGGCCGCTGGCGCTGCGCAGACCGCCAACGCGGTGACAGGTGAACTGGTGGCGTGGGACGCCGCCCGCAGCGCGGCCGCCCTCAAGGAGCTGATCACAGTACTGCAGCAGCGCGCCGCAAGCACGGCAGCTGAGCTCCAGCGCATGGACGCCCAGGACCAAGCGGCCAGCGCCCGCCTCCTGGCGCTGCAGACGGTCGCTGCTCAAACGCAGGAAGACCTGAGCGCCGCCGAGAAGCTTGCTCAGGATGCGCCAGGGAGTGTCACGCTCCTGCGCAGCGCAGCGCCGCCTCTCACTACCGTGGCGCCCACGCCGCTGTTCAACGCTGCACTCGCCGCCCTCCTCATAGTCGCCCTGGTATACGGCTATCTCTTCTTGCGCGAGACCCTCGACCCCCGCATCTACAGCGCCGAAGACGCGCTACGCGCCACGCGCCTGCCGCTGCTCGCCATCTTCGGAACTGCCAAGCGCGAGCAGAGCTACTCAGTCGAGGCGGGCGGCCAGCTTAGGGACGGCCTCGCCGTGACGGCAGGCGGGGCCTACCCGGCGGCGATCCACGTTTCTAGCGTTGGGGCGAACGAGGGCGCCGTCGCCGTTGCGGCCGCACTGGCAGAGGCCTTGACGTTCAGCGGTTACCGCACGCTCCTCGTCGACGCGGACATGGCGGACCCGCGCCTCCAGAACCTCTACCGCAGCAGCGGCAGGCACGCGACGAACCTAAGCGACTACCTCAAGCACCCGGAGCAGCAGTATCAAGCTAACCCCGTCCCCATCGGCCAAACTCAGCCTCTCTACGTGTTGTACGAGACGACTCCCCTCAGCCACGGCCCGACCGCGCTAACGCGCGCGTTCGCCGGCCAACTAGCGAGATGGCGCGAGGAGTTCGACGTCGTGATCGTGAGGTCGGCACCGTGGAGCACATCGCAAGACGCCGCCCTCGTCGCCCCGCTCGTGTCTGGCACGGTGTTGGTGACCAAAGCTCACCGCCTCCGCAAGCGCCTCGTCGTAGGCGAGCTCGCTGCACTGCGCCGCGTCGGTGGCCACGTCTACGGTCTCGTCATCACGCAGGCGAAACGCGACGACCCGGCCGCCATGGCGCGCAGCGCGACCTACGACCTTCCAGACGCGCCCGTCACTCAGGACGCTCGAACTTCGGGAGCCCCTACCTGAGGGGTCAACGACTCCCGCGCACGTACCCGGACTGCCCGACCCGCGCCACCCTGATGAGAGCCAGTTAACCGCGCGCCAGACGCTAAGCGCCCCTAGACAGCGCGTGCGACGCTCATCTACTTCATCGCCTACTAAGACGAAACGCCAACTAGGCCAGTTATCTTCATGGAGCCGAGGGAGCTGCCAGCGCAATGAGCGGCCCAAGCGTTCAGAACGCAACTCGGCGGGTATCTGGGCGGCAGAGCCGCCCGCACCCTCAGAGGCGTAGATGCCTACCCCGCAACGTGGGCGCTTGGGGTACGCGGAGCCAGTAGCGCAACCGGCCGAGGGCTTCCTTTTGCTTCCTCACATCCCAGGCTAAGAGGGTTCTTTAGGTAGGCGTGGCGATCCCGTGCCTACCGGAATGCGAGGAGTACGTGAGGAGCAATAACGACGCACGAGGCACGTCAGCACCGCACAGGCGGTCGAGAAGCCTGCTAGCAGTGCTAGCCGGCCTGATGCTGGTACTAGCGGCCTGTTCGACGCCAGCCGAAGAACCGATGCCACAACCCGAGTTGACGACGGACGACATCGTCTTCTCCACCGCAACCAACAGCGCGACAGAGATCAAACAGCTCAAGGACAGCACCGTCTCCGGCACTATCGAAGTGGCGATGAACCACCGCGACTACGTCGTTTCCGTCGAGTTCTACCTCGACGGCACCGGCCGCTCCGCGTTGATCAAGAAGGACACGAGCGAGCCGTTCAACGTCAGCATCGACACCACCAAGCTGAAGGACGGCAAGCACTACCTCGTGAGCCGCACGACCGTCGCGACGCGGCGTGGCGTCCGCCGCTACGACTTCAAGGCCTCTTTCACAGTGGCGAACAAGTCCGCGCCGGTCCCGCAGCCCCCTACCGACCCACAGCCGCCAACCGACCCCCAGCCGCCAACCGATCCAGGTTCGCCGCCACCAACCGACCCCGTGCCGCCAACGAACCCGGGCAAGACCGGCACCGACCTGCGCGGCAATCCGGCCTTCGTCAGGACCCAGCTCGGCAGCGAGGCGCGCCTCTGGTACGACAGGTTCTGGGCTGGCCTGAAGTCAAGCAGCCAGTACCCCAACGTCATGCAGTCAGCGGCGTCTGGTGACCTGTACCAACTCGGCCGCTACGTGAACGTGCACGTGACGACCATGCTGACGGCGTTCCGCTACACGGGCGACTTGGCGCTCCTCGACGAGATGGACCGCATCATGCAGGCCGCCCGCGGCACCCTCAGGGACACCAACGGTGACGGCTTCCTCAACTGGCGCTGGCTGCACGACCCCAACAACGGCAGTTGGTACGGCAACGACCGCCACGAGATGGACGAGAGCATCACGCACGGCTTCGTGGCCGCGGTGGCGTGGGCGTACCAGGCGAACCGCGACCTCAAGAGCCCGGCAGGCATCAATTACGCTGAGCGCGCCGACTTCTGGACGAACTACCTCAAGAACCACTTCGAGGCCAAGTGGCGCTCCCGCAGCCGCGTCAGCGCCTCCAGCATGGGCTTCCTCAACTCCTACTTGACGCACACCTGGGTGCAATACACGCGCTACTTCTGGTACATGGGCAAGATCACGGGCAACAGCGCGTACACCAACGAGGCGGAGCGCCGCGCTGGACGCTTCGAGCTCAACCTCAAGGAAGTGTCCGTGGGCGGCACGACGGCGTACGTCTACCCGTGGGGCATGGTCAGCGAAGGTAACGCCTACCCCGACCTCATGCCTATCGTGTACGGCCAGTACGTGACGCAGGCGGTGCAGGACCTGGCGCTTGACGGCAGCAGAACGCTTGACCTCAACGACCTGAAACTGTTCGCGAACGGCGCGACGAACCTCATGATGACGGGGACGAACACCTTCGCTCCAACCGTCGGTGGTTCTGCCAGCATCGGCGGTTACCCGCTCAAGTACACGGAAGGCCCGAAGACCGGTGAGCAGTGGGTGATCTACGCTTACGCCCCCTCCCTAGCAACGGCCGACGTGAGCGGCAAGATCGCCTCGAACGCCAAGCAGCTTAACCAGACGTATGAGTCCAACCAGGACGCTCCCAGGCGCGTGTTCATGAGCGCGGCAGCCTTCCTAGACGCCCTCGTGAAGGGTCGCTAGACGGCAGGCGAGTAAGGCTGAAGGAAAGTCCCGGCGTGGAGGTCGCCTGCACGCCAAAGAGAAGGGCGGGCGCCAAGTTGACGGCGCCCGCCCCCCTTTTTTGGCGCCGTGTGACCTCCACGGCGCGCGGGGGCCGCGGCACAACTATCATCCGGACAAAGACCGTGGAACGCCGCTGTTAGCTAGCGCGTAGGGCCGCGATCTCGCCTGTCCGGAGGGTGGTCCTTGTACCTCACAACCAACCGCACCGCCCGCTCACGCGCTAGTGCGCCGTGGCCCGGCTCTAGTGCCGCGGTGCCACGAGCTGGCCGCGGGATAGGTGCGGCCCTTGGCCTAGCGTGCGCACTCTTGGCCATCGGCTCGGCGGGCGCGCAGCCCGCCACCTTGCCGAGGTCGGAGTTGGGCAGCGGCGGCGGCCGTTACGGCACGGCGGTCTCGTGGTCGGGTGACGTCGCGGTCGTCGGCGCGCTTGCGGAAGGCGGCGACTACGTCGGCGCCGCGTACGTCTACCACCGCGATCAGGCTGGCTGGCATCTCGGCGGAATCCTCACGCCTCACGCGACCAGCGACCACTCGTTCTTCGGCGCCAGCGTCGCCGTGAGCGACAACGACCTAGCGATAGGCGCGTGGGGCAGCGATGTCGTCGAACTCTACTCACGCGGAGCTAGCGGGTGGACGAGAACAGGCGAGTTGCGACCGACCGACGCGAACGCCTCACATTTCGGCTGCAACATCGCCCTCCAAGGCGACGTCTTGGCCATAGCGGCAGAGCACGCGGGCGGCGAGCCAGGCAGGCCAGGTGCCGTGCACCTCTACCGCAGAGTATCTGGGGCCTGGCACGAGACGGCGGTGTTGGCCCCGAGCGGCCTGACGTCAGGCGCGCTCTTCGGCTCGAGCCTCGCGCTTGCGGGTGACGTCTTGGCCGTCGGCGCCATGCATGACGAGCCTGGGACCGACAGCAGCGGCGCCGTCTACCTCTACCAGGTCGGTGCGAACGGGGCGCGGCTGGCGCAGCGCATCGCGCCGCCTGCTGGCGCCAACGCCCACTACTTCGGCAGTACGGTCGTGATCACCGGCGACACCCTGGCTGTCAGCGCTCCGGGTGGCGACTACGGCGACTACCGCTCCGGACCGGTGTTCGTCTACCGGCTGAGGAACGGAACCTGGACCTACCTGACTCAACTAGGGCCAGTCGGCGGGGCGGATCAACGCTTCGGCATCGACCTCGCCATCACCTCGACCGGCGTAGCGGTGGCGGTGGCGACTGACAACAGCGCGGCGGGCGGCAGCGTGAGCGTGCTCCTTTACCCATACCCCGAAGGACAAGCCGTGGACGCACCCGAACTCCTCTTCGCGACCGAGGCGCCACAGGTGCGCTACGTGGCGCTGGCCACCGACGGCCAGCAGTTGCTCGTTGGCGCAGCCACCGGGCCAGCTGGCCGCGGCTCCGTGTACACGCTCGACAGCCACGGAGCCCACCGATGAGGCACGAGACCACTAGGTGGCGCGCCGTCTGGCGCGCGCTCGCCGTGCTGGCCGTGCTCAGCCTGCCCGCCTGCGAGGGCGGAGCGAACGCCATGCAGAGCGGTCTCCGCGCCGACCCAACCTTCGACCTCTCCACCTTGCCAGCCGATGCGCGGCTCTGGTACGAACGCTTCTGGTCCGCGCTGCGCTCACCCAACATCTACCCGAACAGCCTCGAAGCGGCAGCAAGCGGCGACCTCTACCAGATCGGGCGGGTCGTCAACGTCCACGTCTCCACCGTCATGCAGGTCTTCCGGATAACCGGCGACCTCGGGCTCCTAGACGAGATCGATCGCACCATGCAAGTCGTGCGCTCCACCCTGAAAGACACTAACGGCGACGGCTACCTCAACTGGACGTGGCTCCACGACCCAGGCAACTCGCAGTGGTACGGCGACGACTACCACACGATGGACGAGGACATGACCCACGGGCTCATAGCCGCGGTGGCGTGGCTCTACCAGGAGAACCGCGACCAGGTCAGCCCCAACGGCGTGGATTACGCCGAACGCGCGGACTTCTGGCTTGGTTACCTCCAGAACGACTTCGAGCCCAAGTGGCGCGCCCGCTCCAAGACCACCGGCTACGACTACCTCTACACGGAGCTCATGCACCCGTACCTGCAGACGGTGCGCTACTACCACTACATGAACCTACTCACCGGCGACCCCGGTTACGCAACGGAAGCGCAAAAGCTAGCCGACGCCCTTAACAGCGAGTTCCTGGCCGTCCCGACGCCCAACGGCCCGGCGTTCGTGTGGGGCCAAGGCGTGCAGGGGGAGGAATCATATGTTCACTACTTCCAGCCGACCATCTACGCTGCCTACACGGTTCAGACGATCCTCGAGTTGGCGGCAGAAGGCATGCAGCCCTTCACTTCGTTGCCGTTCCTCACGGAGCTGGCGCGCGGCATCACTACCTTCGTGATAGACAACGGCGCAACTGACTTCTCGGTCGACGTTGGCGGCCAGCAGCCGTTCGCCGACCTCGCCGCCGCCCCGCTGCCGCCTAACGACCCAGGGTACGAGCGCGTCACGCGCGACCAGTGGGCCATCATGGCTTTCGGCTCGCTCGCGCCGTTCGACGCCAGCGGCAAAGTGGCGGACGTGAACGCCGCCGTCTACCAGCGGCTCGAGCGCGGCGTTACCCCGCGGCGCATCTACTTACCCGCCGCCTTCTTCGTGACCGCCATGGCCGAGGGGCAGTGAGGGCATGATCTGGGCTACCGCCAGGCGCCTGCTGGCGCTGCTACCCGCCAAGCAACGAACGAACGCCTACTGGCTGTTACCCGCGATGATCCTGATGGCCGTCATGGAGACGATCGGGGTGGCGACGGTCATGCCGTTCCTCGCGGTCGTCGCCAACCCGGAAGGCGCGCTGCAGAACCGCTACCTCGGAGGTGTTTACCGGGGGCTCGGGTTCACGGACACGAACTCCTTCCTCCTCTTCCTCGGGGCCATGTCCCTCCTCGTCCTCGTGTTCAGCAACGGCTTCTCCGTCTTCGTCACCTATCTCCTCAACCGCTTCGCGCTGCGTCAGAACCACCTATGGCAAACGCGGCTCATGACGGCGTACCTGAACCGGCCGTACTCCGCCTTCCTGCGCTCCAACACCGCCGAGCTGGGCAAGAACATCCTCATCGAGGTCTCGGAGGTCGTCACGAAGGTCCTAACGCCGATACTGCAACTGCTGGCGCGCTTCTCCGCGGCGGTCTCGGTGCTCGTGCTGTTGGTGATCGTCGATCCGACGCTCGCGGTGACCGTCAGCGCCGCGCTCGGTTCGGCCTACGCCATCGTGTTCCTCTTCGTGAGGCGCACCCTGCAACGGTTGGGTGACGAGCGCCTCAGCATCGACGCCGTGCGCTTCAGGACGATCTCGGAGGCGTTCGGGGGCATCAAGGACGTGAAGGTGGCCGGTCGCGAGGAGACGTTCCTCAACCGCTTCAGCCGCGCGTCCGCCCGCTTCTCCGACCTGACCGTCACGCAACGGGTCATCAACGTCGTGCCGAAGTACGGGCTCGAGGTCATCGCCTTCGGGGGCGTCATCCTCATAGTCCTGCAGCTCCTCGCTAGCGGCAGCGGCACGGAAAAGGTCCTCCCGCTCGTCGGCCTTTACGCCTTCGCGAGTTACCGCCTCATGCCTGCCGTGCAACAGATGTTCGAGGCCATCACCCAACTGCGCTTCTCGCTACCCTCGCTTGACGTGCTAGAACGCGACCTCCTCGCGGCGGGCACGAGCGCTGACTTGAGTCGCCCAACGCCGAGTGGCCTGCGCGACGGCATCGTGCTGCAGGACGTGAACTTCGCCTACCCTGATTCTCCGCCTAGCCTCGAGGGCGTGAAGCTCGAGGTGCCGAAGAACTCGTCGGTCGCCTTCGTCGGCACGACCGGTTCCGGCAAGACGACCATCGTCGACCTCATCCTCGGCCTCCTAACGCCAACGTCTGGCGCCGTGCTCATCGACGGCGCGCCGCTCGGGCCGGAGACGCTACGCCCGTGGCAGGCGAGCGTTGGCTACGTTCCGCAGCAGGTCTTCCTGTGCAACGGCAGCATCGCGGAGAACATCGCGTTCGGCGTGCCAGAGGAGAGCGTTAGCAGCGACGCCATCGTGCGTGCAGCGCAAGTAGCTCAGGTGCACGGCTTCGTGTCGCGCCTGCCGGATGGCTACAAGACGCAAGTCGGCGAGCGCGGGTTGCGGCTAAGTGGTGGGCAACGTCAACGGATCGGCATAGCGCGTGCGCTCTATCACGACCCGCCAGTGGTCGTGTTCGACGAGGCGACGAGCGCCCTCGACAGCCTCACGGAGCAGGCCCTCCTCGAGGCGTTAGAGGGCATGGCGGGCAAGCGCACCGTGTTCATCGTCGCGCACCGGCTCTCCACCGTGCGCGCGTGCGACGCCATCTGCCTCATCGAGGGCGGCAGGATCGTGGCCAAGGGCTCCTACCAGGAGCTCATCGCAACCAGCCCGCAGTTCCGCGCTCTTGCGCAACCGCGGAAGTCGGGTGGCGCAGCGCAGAGCGTGCCAGTAACGCCGGCATGAACGCCAAGGTTAGCGAAGGGAAAGGCAGAGCAGCATGAAAGACGTTGTGTTGGTTACGGGCGGGGCTGGCTACATCGGCTCCGTGCTCGTGCGGCAGTTGCTCGAAGCGGGCCACGAAGTGCGCGTGCTGGACAACATGCGCATGGGTGGCGAGGCACTCCTTCCGCTCATCGACGACGGCGCCCTGAGCATCGTGCGCGGTGACGTCCGCCACGAAAGCGTGGTGAGGCAAGCGCTGGAGGGCGTCACTGCCGTCGTGCACCTGGCCGCGATCGTCGGCGACCCGGCCTGCAAGCGCGAACCGGAACTCGCGCGCGAGGTCAACCTACTCGCGACTCAACGCCTCTACGAGCTCGCGGAGGCCGCTGGCGTGAAGCGCTTCGTGTTCGCGTCGACCTGCTCGAACTACGGGAAGATGCCTGACCCGAACCTCATGATGGACGAGGCCTCGGAACTGCGCCCCGTTTCGCTATACGCGGAAACGAAGGTCGCCGTCGAACGCTTCCTGATGGCGCGTGGCCGCTCGTCGGATTGCCTGCCGACCGCCTTGCGCTTCGCGACCGTCTACGGCGCCTCGCCGCGCATGCGTTTCGACCTCACCGTCAACGAGTTCACGCGCGACCTCGTGACGGGCCACGAACTCGTCGTCTTCGGCGAACAGTTCTGGCGCCCGTACTGCCACGTCACCGACTTGGCGCGCTCTGCCCTGCTCGTGCTCGCCGCCGCGCCCGAGAAGGTTGCCCTGGAGGTCTTCAACGTGGGTGACGACGAGGAGAACTACCGCAAGCAAGACGTCGTAAACGCCATCTTGAAGCAAGTGCCTGACGGCCGCGTTCGTTACGTCCAGAGCGTCGACGACCCGCGCGACTACCGCGTGACGTTCCAGAAGATCCATAGTCAACTCGGCTTCACCATCACCAAGCGGCTAGCGGACGGCATCGCCGAGGTGAAACGCGCGATCCAGCTCGGGCTCATCTCCGACCCGTACGCCCAACGCTACGCGAACGTGCCAGTGAAGGCGCCGGAACCGGCCGGCCCGGCCACTGCATGACAGAAGCGCGCCACGATGGCTCACCAGGACCAGTTGCAGGGGGCGCTGCCGCCCCGGCAGCGTTGGCCGTCATCCCGGCGCGCGGCGGCTCGAAGCGCCTGCCGCGCAAGAACGTGCTGCCGCTTGCCGGGCGGCCGCTCCTCGAGTACACGGTGAACGCTGCGCTAGGCAGCGGCGCCTTCGAGCGCATAGTGGTCAGCACGGACGACGACGAGATCGCAACGGTTGCCAGGGCAGCGGGCGCCGAAGTGCTGAGCCGCCCTGCGGCGCTAGCCGACGACCACACCCCCGCGTCTGAGGTGACGCTAGCCGCTTTGACGGCGCTGGGCGGCTCCGCCCGTTACCCGGTGATAGCGCAACTCATGCCGAACTGCCCACTGCGCGACGCCAACGACGTGCGCAGCAGCGCCGCGGCGTTCGCAGCTGCAAACGCAGCGTTCCAAGTGTCCGTTGCGCCCTTCGGCTACCAGGTCGCGTGGTGGGCCATGACGCTGGCGGCCAACGGCGAGCTCGAGCCGCTCTTCCCGGAAGCCTTGAAGCGCCGCAGCCAAGACCTGCCGCCCAGCTACTGCCCGAGCGGGGCGATCTGGTGGGCTAAGTCGGCCGCGCTCGAGACCGCCCGCACCTTCTACGGCCCAGGCGTACGCGGCGAGCCTCTCACGTGGGAGCACGCCATAGACATAGACGAGGAGGCGGACCTACAACTCGCCGCCGTGATCCTCCGCGGCAAGTTCGGCCGCCAGGGCCAGAGGCGGGCGCCGCCTCAACAACAGCGTGCCTGACATGCTGATGGTCTTCACCACCGCGTACCGCGCAGGGCTGGAGTACCTGCCCGCCTTCCTCAGCGGCTTGGCTGAGCAGACCGATAGCGACTTCCACCTCATAGTCGCGGTCGACGACGTCGAGGAAGCTGAGTTAGCCCCGTACCTGACGGCCGCTGGGCCGGACCTGGCCGCTCGCACGGCCACGCACCGAGCTGAGCACGCCGCGGACCACGTGGCGTTGCGCCAGGAAGTCCTGCTGCGCACTGTGCCTGGAACCAGCGGTGTCGTGCTCATGGACTCCGACGACGTGCCCCTCCCCACCCGCGTGGCCGCCGCCCGCGCCGCACTCGCGAAAGCCGAGGTGGCGGCGTGCGCCCTGGAGCTGACGGACGAGGCAGGCACGCCAACTGGCGGGCGCTTCGGCACCGAACCGATCGACGACTGGGCCTCAGTCCTCGCCCGCAGCAACGTGGTCGGTTTCGGCAACGCCGCCTACCGCAGCGAGGTCCTCCTCGACTGCCTCCCCGCACCGGCAGGCACGCGCCTGCTCGACTGGCTCGTGGCCGTGCGCGCGCTGGCGAGCGGCGCCCACCTAACCATCGACCCGACCCCCCGCGCCCGCTATCGGCTCCACGGCGCAAGCAGCGCTGGCGTGACGCGACCGTTCACGGAAGCGCAACTGCGGAAGGCAACCGCACTGGTGGCGAATCACTACGCGCTAGCGCTCTCCCCCATGCCATCTGGCCGCGCGCTACCGCCCGGACTGCGCGCCCTCATCGAACTCGCGGCCGCCGACCTGCGGGAGTTTCAAGAGCGAGTGATCGCGGACGAGGCCGAGCGCAACGCCTACCTGAACGCATTGAACGCCGACCCACGCGTCTTCCGCTGGTGGGAGTGGCTTGATAGTAGGAGGCAAGAAGCAACGTGACCGACGTCCGCAACACCGCTCGAGTGGCTCCCGTGAGAATCGCAGACCGCCTCGTTGGGCCGGGCCAGCCACCCTACTTGATCGCTGAGGTCGGGTCCAACCACAACGGCGACCTGGACCTATGCCACCGCCTCGTCGAGGCAGCCCACCGCGCGGGAGCGGACGCTGTCAAGTTCCAGTCCTGGAGTTCCTCGAGCCTCGTCGGACGCGCGGAGTACGAGCGCAACACGAGTTACTCGGACAAGAAGAAGCACTTCGGCACCCTTCAGGAGATGGTCGAGGCTTACCAGATGACGCCCGCCATGCACGGCGCCGTCGCGCGCCAGTGCGCGGACCTCGGCATCGACTTCCTATCCACTCCGTTCGCGCCTGAGGAGGTGGAGATGCTCGCGGAGCTCGACGTGCCCGCGTACAAGATCGCCTCCATGGACGTGAACCACCCCGTACTCCTGCGCAGCGTGGCCGCCACCGGCAAACCCGTGCTCCTCTCCACCGGCATGGCCACGCTCGGGGAGGTGGGGACGGCGGTCGATACCCTAAGGGCCGCTGGCTCCGGCCCCGTGATACTTCTGCACTGCGTTTCGATCTACCCGCCCGACCCTGACGACGTGAACCTGCGCAACATCCCCATGCTCGAGGGCGCCTTCGGAGTGCCAGTGGGTTTCAGCGATCACACCCTCGGCACGGCGGCCGCCTTCGCGGCCGTAGCCTTGGGAGCGTGTCTGGTGGAGAAGCACTTCACCCTCGACAAGGAGCTAGCCGGCTGGGACCACGCCATTTCGGCAGACCCGACCGAGCTGACCGCGCTAGCGCACGACCTCGGCTTCGTGCAGCGGTCCTTGGGTAGCAGCGAACGGCGCGTGAGCGAAGCCGAGCTGGCGAAACGCCTGAAGTTCAGGCGCCGCGTCGTGCTGCGGCGGGCGTTGCCTGCTGGCACGGTGCTTACGCTCGCCGACCTAGACTTCAAGCGCCCAGGCACTGGTATCGACCCTGACGAGTACCCCGCCATACTCGGCCGCGCCATCAAGAACGACTTGCCAGCCGATCACGAGCTCGAGTGGAGCGACCTGGCATGAGTAAGCGCGCTGCGCCATGACGGTGGCGGCGACACCCGCGCCGCGCCCGCTCGTGCTGCTTGGAGCGGGCGGCCACGCCCGGGTCGTGCTCGACGCCGTGCGCTCGCGTGGCGAACGCGAGGTGGTGGCCGTCCTAGACGCCGATCCAGCCACGCGCGGCAGCTTCGTAGCTGGCGTCGAGATCGTCGGTGACGACTCCAGCCTAAGCGCGTTCCCACCAACCGCGTACGACCTGGTCGTCGCCGTCATCGGTTTCGGAACCAACATCAAGCGCCACGCGCTCGCTCGTGAGCTGCGCGCGCGGGGTTACGAGCTAGCGACCGTCGTGCACGCAAGCGCGATCGTCTCACCCGCCGCCACCGTCGCCGCCGGCGCCCAAGTGCTGGTCGGCGCCATCATCAACAGCGGCGCGCGCATCATGCAGGACGCCATCGTCAACAGTGGCGCAGTGGTCGAACACGACTGCGTAGTCGGGCGAGGCGCCCACCTCGCGCCACGCGCGCTCCTCGGTGGCGGCGCCCAGATCGGCGACGAAGCCCAGCTAGGGCTAGGCGCCGTCGTCCTCCCGCAGGTGCGGGTCGGTGAACGAGCGATCGTGGGCGCCGGCACCGTCGTGCTCAGCGACGTGCTGGCCGACGACATAGTTGTCGGGTCGCCAGCCAGGACTATCACGCCGCGGCGCACGTGAGGCACGGCGACGTGACGGTTGAAGTACTACTCACTCAGGTTCGGCCCTAAAGTCACAACACGGAAACGCTCAACCCGAGATCGACGTTCCGGCGCTCAGAGTGGATGGCACGATGTTGGTAACTGACATTGGGCGCCTAGCGGTCGCCCCGACGGACCTTGTACGTGACGCCATCGCGGTCATCGACCGTAACGAGCTGCAGACTGCCTTGGTGGTGGACGCCGCAGGCCGGCTGCTAGGCATCGTCACCGACGGCGACGTCAGGCGCGGACTATTGCGCGGCGCGCAGCTGGACGACCCGGTCTCGAGCGTCCAGAACAGCAACCCCCTCACCGCGCCCGCCTCGACAAGCAAGCGCGAACTCAACGCTCTCATGCAGCGCACGACCCTCTACCGCATCCCGTTGGTGAACGCGGACGGCAAGGTCGTCGCGCTCGCCGTAGTGTTGCCGCGGCCCGCGACCCTCAACCACAACCTGGTCGTGCTCATGGCTGGAGGTCTTGGGTCGCGCCTCGGCGAACTAACGCGCGACACGCCGAAACCGCTCCTGAACGTCGGCCCTCACCCCATCCTCGAGACCATCGTCGAGGGTTTCTGCCACCAAGGCTTCTACCGCTTCGCGATCTCCGTGAACTACAAGGCCGAGATGATCGAGGAGCACTTCGGCGATGGCTCGCGTTGGGGAGCAGAGATCACTTACTTGCGTGAGGACAGGCGCCTCGGCACGGCGGGCGCCATCGGCCTGCTGCAGGAACGCCCGACTGAGACGTTGCTCGTTATGAACGCGGACGTGCTCACGCGCGTCGACTACCGCCGCATGCTTGACTTCCACAGCTACAGCGCAGCTTGCGCCACCATGGCCGTGCGTGACTACAGCCAGCAAGTCCCGTTCGGAGTGGTCGAACTAACCGAGGAGCACGTCACGCACCTCGTCGAGAAGCCCGTCCAGCACTACTTCATCAACGCCGGCATCTACGCCCTGGAGCCGAGTTGCATCGAGCACGTGCCGCAAGGCGAGTACTTCGACATGACGAGCCTCATCTCCTCCCTGCTAGGAAGCGGCTGCAAAGTGGCGAGCTTCCCCGTGCACGAGTACTGGCAGGACGTCGGGCGGCCGACCGACCTGGTCGAGGCGAGGGAACTGTACCCGCGCGTGTTCGAGGACGTCAGAAGGAACTGAAGCTTGCCAGCCGCCGTACCAGCTTTCGTGGCTTTCCACGCTGAACTCCAGGCCGATTACCCGCCTGCGTTCGCGGACTCCGCCTACCTGCTTCGGCGCATCGCTAGCGGCGAACGCCTGTTCGGCGGGTCGGCCGTCCTACGTTTCGCGGTGGCGGCGCGAGCGGCGCGGCAGTCGTGGCGCAGGGTCGTCGAACCTGCGCCAGCGCGCAAGGTCGACGTGCTCGTGATTCACGTGCCAGACAGGGCCGACTACTATCCGCTACTTTGCCCGGTGGCGGCGGAGCTAGAGCGGCGCGGCACCCTCGTCACGCAACTGACGCCTAGCACGGGCTGGCCGCAGGCGGCCCCCGCTGCGTGGCGTCGCGCGCAGGGGAACTACGGCCAACTCAAGCGTCACGAGGCGCGTTTCGCGGCGCGCTGGGGGTTGACGGACGAGGGGCGCCTCGAGCTGACGACGGTCCTGCGCACTCAGGCGTACGACGCCGCCAGAACCGCTAGCGCCCTGGAGGCCAGCGCCGCCAAGGTGGGCGTCGCCATCCACACGAAGCTCGAGCCTGGCGTACTTACAGGCTTCAGAGAAACCGGCGTGCCGCTCCTCCTCATGCAGCATGGGGTGTTCAGTGGAGCGTGGCCGGAGCACGACTTCATGGGCTCCTCGCTGCTGCTGGCTTGGGGACCCTACTTCAGCGACGAACTCGCCAGCTTCGAGGGCCCGACACCGCCGAGCACGGTCGTCGGCAACCCGCGCTTGGAGGGCCTGCTCGTGGACAGAAGCGCGCGCGCCAAGCGCGGCGGCGCCGTCTACTTCGGCACCAACTACGCGGAAGACGTAGACCGCCGCGCGTTGCGCTTGGTCGCCGAGGCGTTACGTGGGCTCGACGGGCCGCCAACGCTCTATCGCCCACACCCAAGCGAGGGCAAGGAGAAGTACCAAGAGCTCGTGGCTGACGGCATCATCCGCTCCGAGCAACTAGCGACGAGTGGCGACAGTTACGACCTCGTCCGCGGCGCGGGAGTGGTGCTCGGTTCGCAGACCACCCTGCTGCTCGAAGCCGCCGCGATCGGCGTGCCAGCGCTGCAGGTGCTACCAGATGACGTTCCTGTCGATTGGGCCAAACGCGGGTTGCCGCACGCCTCCGCCAAGGAGGACGTCGGCAGCATGGTGCGCGCCGCGCTACACGACGGCGCCTACGCCGCTGACCTCGTTAGAGCCGCCAGGCCCCTTACGCAGGCCATGTTCTCCGAACCGCGCGGCGCCGCCATGCGCAGCGCCCGCGCCGTGGAGGCCGCGCTGACAGGCGTTAGCAGCCCAACGGTGCCGGGGGCGGTGAGAGCATGAGTGGGACCGGCCCGCTAGCCACCATCATGATCCCAACCTACGGTCAGGCCGAATTGTTGGCGCACGCCATCGACAGCGCCCTCGCCCAGACTTACGCCCCACTAGAGGTGATAGTGGCAGACGACGCCTCGCCAGACGCGACGGCCGCCGTGGTAAGCGACTACCTCGCCGACCCGCGCCTCAAGTACGTGCGGCGCGAGCGCAACCTCGGCCGCACGGCCAACTACCGCACGACGCTCCGCCACGACGCCACTGGCGTGGTCGCCCTCAACCTCGACGGGGACGACTGGCTGCTAGACCCGAACTACCTGGCGGAGGCCATGGAGCTTTACCGCGAGCGGCCAGAGTTGGCGCTCGTGTTCGCCCGCGCAGACGACTTCTCCGCGCGCACCGGCACGTACGAGGAGACGAGCGTCAACCGCAACCTGGAGCGCGTCAACCGCGGAACCGACCTCCTCCGCGCTTACGCGGACGGCAGCGTCAGCATCCCGCACGCCACGGCGCTCTACCGCCGCGACCGCGCGTTGGCCGCGAACTTCTACGCGTACGACTGCGTCGGCAGCGACACCATCGCCCTCCTCTCACTCCTGCCAGGCAACAGCGTCGGCTTCGTCGACGTCGTTGCGGCCGCCTGGAACAAGCACGACGACAACGCCACCTTCCGCACTTCGGCCACGGGAAGGCTAAGCAACGACCGCCTCGTGGTCGACGTGCCAGCAGAGTACGTACGCTCGGCGCGGGCCCTCAGCGAACGCGAGTTGGCTACCTGGCAACGGCGCATGGGCGCCCGCTGGGGCCTCTCGTACCTCGAGGATTGCGCAGTCGCTGGCCAGTACGGGGCGGCGCTGCACTACCTCCTCGCCACCATCACCTCCCGCCCAGCCACCGGCGCCAGCCTCGTGCTCGCCGCACTGCGCAAGGGCACGAGGCGCTTCGCGGCACCGCAGCACCGCACCCCGGCGGGTGGTCAAGCGTGACGCGCCGCACGCCAGGGAACGGCACCATCGCCAAGCTAGCGTTGGCCGCGCTGTGCCTCATGGTCTTCGCCGTGCCTTGGGAGGAAGCCATCGTCCTCGAGGGCGTCGGCTCGGTTGCGCGGCTCGTTGGCTTCGCGGCGGCCGGTCTAGGGATCATCAGCTTGAGCGAAGGCCGGTGGCTGCGAATGCGGCCGCCATCCGTGCCACTCGCCCTGACGGCCGCATACGCCGCGTGGCTGGCCCTCAGCTACTTCTGGACGGTAGATCCGGACGCCAGCCGCGAGGGGCTCATCACCATGGCGCAGCTCTTGCTGCTCGTGTGGCTCGTGTGGCAACTCTGCGAAGGCGACCGAGCCCGCAACGCGCTGCTGCAGTCGTTCGTGCTGGGCGCGAGCGTGGTGGCCATCAACGTCCTGTGGGTCTTCCTCTTCGAGCCTGAGACCATCCGCATAGACGGCCGCATAGCCTCGGCTGGCGAGAACCAGAACGAGGTCGCCACCGTGCTTGGCCTCGCCATGGCCATCGCCTGGTGGCTGATCACCGAGCGGCGCGGCGCGCTCTCCAACGCCGTCAACTTCCTCTTTCTGTGCCTCGCACCGTTCGCGCTCCTCCTTACGGGCTCGCGCAGCGGGGTGATGATCGCGCTGCTCGCACTCGTGCAGGTCCCCGTCTCTGCCGTCCGCCTAGGGAGGGGCGCGCGCGTTGGCCTCATCGTGGCTGTCGCGGCGATCGCCTCAACGGCCGCCTTCTTGCCGCAGAACCTCTACGCCAGGGCGCTTCCCAACCTGCAGCGCATCTCCACGTTGGGCAGCGACCTCACCTCGTCTGATTTCACGGGCCGCGCAGAGATCTGGGAGGGCGGCTGGATCGCGTTCGTCGCTCGACCCATCGTCGGTTACGGCAACAACGCCTTCAGGGCTGCCGTGAGGCCGATCCTCGGCAACGGCTGGGCGCCTCACAACGCCTTCCTCTCGGTCGCCGTCGGCACCGGACTCGTCGGCCTAGGGCTCTACACCCTCGTGCTGCTCGCTACCTTGCTCTCGCAGTTTCTACTGCCGCCCTCGCCCGCGCGCCTAGCGCGCATCGTGCTGTTCGCCTGCCTGGTACTTGCCATGCTGCCGAAGGGCGCGGCCTACGACAAGTCGACTTGGGTGATCTTGGCGCTCCTCACGAGCGACGTCGGCCCGCTGCTCGTTCGTAGCTGGCGCGTCCTCGACCTCAACGAAGTGGCGGGGGCCAAGCCATGAGCCTCGCGGGCGCTAGAGGCGCAGGAACCGTTGCGGAGCGTCAGCCGTCACCGACAAAGACGGCGACTCCAGAGTCTCATGGCAGGGCAGGTGAGGTGACGCAGCCCGCAACTTCGAGTCCGCGACCAACCGCCACTTTGTCGGGTGATGACCTCACTAGCGCAACTGGTTTGGCTGTTAGTTACGTGACCATGGGATTCCCTATGCCATCAGAGACTTTCACCTCGCACGACGTGACCGCGTTGACACGCAGCGGGGCCACCGTTGCCGTCCATGCACTCAGGCCTCCGCATGCATGGGACGCCCGCTTGATGGCGGAACGCGGGCTCGAGCAGGTGCGCGTCACGCACGCGCGGCTAGCGTCCGCCTGGCGCGGGGCGTTGGTGGCGCTCAGTATCCCAGCAGCCGCATTGGCGCTCGTTACGCAACTGGTCTTGCACGTCGGCCGTCAACCGCGGCTCTTCGCGCGTAGCATCGTGCTGCTGCCGCGCGTCTTCGAGGTGTTCGGCGAGATCCGCGCCGCCCGTCCACGAGTCGTGCACCTCTGTTGGGCGCACTACCCGAGCATGGTGGCGCTGCTCGTCCAACGCGCGCTGCCTGGCACGGTCGTGTCGATGTCGTTCAGCGCGTACGACATAGACCTGCGTTACGGGCTGACGGCGCAGGTCGCCAAGCGTGCGACGTGGCTGCGCACCCTCTCCGACAGCAACGTCGCCGAGATAGCAGAGCTGTTCGGGCTGTTGCCTCAAGACATCGCCGTCGTGCCGGACGGCATCCCGACGCAGCTCTTCGAGGCCGAGGCAACTGCTCGGGTGCCTGGCCGGGTAGTAAGCGTCGGCCGCCTCGACCCCGAGAAGGGCATGCTCGACGTGCTCGAGGCGTTCGCGCTCGTTGCCAGCCAAGTGCCAGGCGCAAGCCTCGAGATCCTGGGTGACGGTGGCCAGCGTCCGGAACTAGAGCAACGAGCCCGCGAGTTCGGCTTACGCAACGTGACGTTCTCAGGACACCAACCACAGGAGGTCGTGGCGGCCGCGCTAGCGCAGGCCGAGGTCTTCCTCTTCATGTCGTTGACCGAGCGAGTGCCGAACGTGGTGAAAGAAGCGCTGGCCGCAGGCTGCGCCTGCGTCGTCTCCGACACCTTCGCCATCGCCGACCTCGTGCCTGACGACGACCACGGCAGCGTCGTCGCCATCCACGACGTAACGGCCGCCGCCGCTGCCTGCGTGCGTTACCTGCAGCAACCGCGGTTACGGGAGGCAACTGCTCGCAGCGGCCAGTCGTGGGCCTTGCAGCACTACTCGCTGGACAGCGCCATCTCCAGTTACGTGAGCGCGTGGCGCAGTGCGTTGGATGCTGGAGGAGCAGGCAATGTGCGGCATTGACGGGATCGTCGTGGGGCGGCGCGTCATGCCTCGCGGCGCCGTGGCGGAGCGCCTAGCCGTGGCAGAAGTCGCGCAAGCGCACCGTGGTCCTGACGGCGCTGGCCAGGCAGTGAACGGCGTTGGAGACTGGTGGGTCGGCCTCGGCCATCAGCGGCTGGCCATCATCGACTTGAGCGACAGGGCAGCGCAGCCCATGACTAGCGCCACCAACGACGACGTGCTCGTCTACAACGGGGAGGTCTTCGACTATGTCGAGTTGCGTGAGCGCCTCGCGGCGCAGGGCGCAACCTTCCGCAGCGACTCTGACACGGAAGTAGTAGCCACGGCCCTCCGGCTCTGGGGGGTAGAGCGCGCGCTGAACGCGTTCAACGGCATGTGGGCGCTTGCGTGGCTCGACTTGCGCGAGGGCAGGCTCGTGCTGGCCCGCGACCGCATGGGCATCAAACCGCTCTACCTCGACGTCACCGGCGACCGCGTTGCGTTCTCCTCCGAGATCAAGGCGCTGCTCGCCATGGACCCGCGGCGCCGCGCCCTCAACCTCGAGACCGTCGGCGCGTACTTGCAGCAGGCGCTCATCGACCAGTCGCCTGCCACGTTCTTCCAGGACATCGTGAGCCTGCCCGGCGGGTGCTACGCGAGCATCGACCTGCGCGCCGAGCACCTGAAGGTCGAGGCCAAGCGCTACTGGACGGCGCCGAGCCACAGCGGCGCGGAACGCGTGCCAGACGATCAGCTGCATGCCGAGATCCGCGAGCTGTTCTTCGACGCCGTGCGCTTGCGACTACGCGCTGACGTGCCGGTAGGTGTGCTCTTGTCTGGCGGGGTCGACTCGAGCGCCATCGCGGCAGCGGCAGCGGCTCAGCCTGGCGTCGACGTCGCCCTGCTATCGGCCGTCAGTGCAGACGCGCGCTTCGACGAGTCGCGGCATGCGGACGTCATGGCGCACCACCTCGGGCGCGAGACTCACAAGGTCTCGGTCGACTTGGGCGCACAAGAGGCCTTCGACCTGCTCGGGAAGGTCACGTGGCACCATGACGAACCGGTAGGCAGTTTCTCGTCGGTGGCGCACTACCTACTCATGCAGGCCGCCAGCGCGATCGGCGTGAAAGTCGTCCTTAGTGGCCAGGGAGCTGACGAACTCCTCTGCGGTTACAAGAAGTACGTCGGTTTCCAGTTGCAGGCGCTCGTACGGGCGCGGCGTCCGCTCGCCGCCATGCGCCAAGCTGGCGCGGCCATGCGCCAAGGCACGCTGGTGAGGCAGTTCAACTTGGCGGAAGCGCGGCGCTACCTGCCAGGCGTTAGGAACGTGGCTGGGTCCGACCTCGGCGCGGCGCTCGCTACGGTGCACGACGTGCCTGTCGGGCTCGGCGAGGACATGACCATCCAGGAGCGGCAGGCGCTCGACCTCACGTCCCTAAGCGTCCCGCAGCTGACGCACTACGAGGACCGCATGTCGATGGCCCACGGCCGCGAGGTGCGGCTACCGTTCCTTGACTACCGCCTCGTTGAGAAGCTCCTCCCCCTTGACCCATCCTTGAAGCTGAGGGAAGGTTGGACGAAGCACGTCTTCCGCAAGGCGTTGGCCGCCGATTTGCCTGACGCCATCGCCTGGCGGCGCGACAAGCAGGGCTTCACGCTGCCGCAGAGCGAGTGGCTGCGCCACGACTTGCGACCCCAGACGCTCGAGCTGTTCGCGCCTGACGCCATGGTCTTCGGCCACGGCCTCCTGCGCCGCGAGCCGTTCCTCGCCACGTACGCACGCTACGCCGACCTCGGCGAACGCAAGAGCGGCGTCTGGTACCGACAGATCTTCAATCGTTTGGCGCTAGAAGTGTGGCTGCGGCGCTTCGCCGACCACCTCGAACCCGTCACGGTCCCGACACTCGCCAAGCAGCGCACGCCGCTCACTCCCGCCCTGGCGCTGGGTGAAAGGGGGGCGGCATGACGCCAGACGTGACCGTCATCCTGCCTTGCCGCAACGAGGCGAAGCACATAAGTGCGTGCCTTGACTCGATCCTCGCTCAGAACGTGGGGGCCATCGAGCTCGAGGTGATCGTCGTGGACGGCATGTCGGAAGACGGCACGCGCGAGGCAGTCAGCGCGGTGGCAGCGAGCGACGGGCGCGTTAGCCTGCTCGACAACTCGCGGCGCATCGTGCCTACCGGCATGAACCTGGCGCTGCGGCGTGCGCATGCGCCGGTGATTGCGCGCATGGACGTTCATTGCGTCTACCCGCCTGATTACCTCGCGTCCTGCCTCACCGCCCTGCGGGAGAGCGGCGCCGACAACGTGGGCGGCTTAGTGCGCACCCTGCCGCGCGGGCAAGGCGGCGCCGCGCGCACGGTAGCGGCGCTCTCGTCGCACCCGTTCGGCGTCGGCGACGCCCGCTTTCGCACCGGGGCACGCGCAGGTTACGTAGACACCGTGCCGTTCGGCTGCTATCCGAGGGAAACCTTCGAGCGTTACGGCGTGTTCGACGAGCGCCTCGTGCGCAACCAGGACTACGAGTTCAACGCGCGCCTGCGTGCGGCAGGGGGCAAGGTCTGGCTCGACCCGAGCATCGCCGCCGAGTACTTCAACCAGGGCACCCTCGCCGGACTACTGCGGCAGGCGTTCCTCACGGGCCGCTGGAACGTCTTCACCTGGTACCTCGCCCCGTACTCGTTGCGGCTCCGCCACCTGATTCCTGGACTGTTCGCGGCGGCGCTGTTGCTAGGGACCATGCTAGCGAGTTTCGTTCCCTTCATCCTGACCCTGCTCCTCGCAACGGCCGGCCTATACGCGCTGCTCGCCGTGTGCTCTGCCGCGCAGCAGGCCGTGCGCTTCCGCGACGCGCTTCTGGTCATGACACTGCCGCCCGCCTTCTTCGCTTACCACCTGAGCTACGGCGCTGGCACGCTGCTGGGCGCAGCCGCGCTACTCCTGCGGCGCCTGCCGTTCACGGCCACCACTCCACCCTGGTCGGGCGCTCCCGGCCTGCGGCTTCACCCGTCCATGAAGGAGGGGCTCTGATGCGCTCGACCTTCGACCTCGTCGTGGCCGCCGTGGCCCTCATGCTCCTGGCGCCAGTCTTGCTCGCCGTAGCCATCGTGATCAGGCTCGATAGCCGCGGCGCCGTGTTCTTCCGCCAGGTGCGCGCCGGCTACCTCGGCAGGCCGTTCACGATCTTCAAGTTCAGGACCATGGTCCCAGGCGCGGACAAGCTCGGCAGCAGCGTGACGACGGCCGCCGACGCCCGCGTGACCCGCGTAGGTCGCATCCTGCGCCGTACCAAGTTGGACGAACTGCCGCAGTTGTGGAACGTCGTGAGAGGCGAGATGGCCCTCGTCGGTCCGCGCCCAGATGTCCCTGAAGTAGTGGCCGGTTACACCCCTGAGATGAAGCGCGTGCTCACTGTCCTGCCCGGGCTGACGTCGGTGGCTAGCCTCGAACTCGTCGACGAGGAGGGACTGCTCGTTGGCGCCTCCGACCCTGACGACTTCTACCTCAACGTCCTCGTCCCAGCCAAGGTGAGCTACGCGATGGTCCACGTGGAGGACCGCTCGCTTGCGCTCGAACTGACCACCATCTGGCGCACAGCCGTTGCGAGCGTCAAGCGCCTGATCGGCACGCCCGACGGGGGCGCACTGACACTGACCCTGCGCGAACGCCTGCTGGCTACGCGTATCACCGCCGACGAGGCAAAGAAGGAGTGAGCGTATGTCGCAGTTGACCCACCACGTGCTTGAGTCGGCTTGGTCTCCCTGGCCTCAGTACGACGACAGCGAGATCGCTGCGGTGCAGCGCGTCCTCGTCTCTGGCAAGGTCAACCAGTGGACGGGTCAGGAAGTGTTCTCGTTCGAACGCGAGTACGCGGCCTCACTCGGACGGCGCCACGCCGTGGCCGTGATGAACGGTTCGGTGGCGCTCGAGTTGGCGTTGGTTGCGCTTGGCATCGGGCCCGGCGCGGAGGTGATCACGTCACCGCGCACCTTCATCGCTTCCGCCAGCGCCGCCATCATGCGCGGTGCGACGCCCGTGCTGGCCGACGTCGACCCTGATAGCGGCAACATCACCGCTGAGACGATCGCGCCGGTGATCACTCCCCGCACGCGCGCCATCATCGTCGTGCACCTAGCCGGTTGGCCAGCCGACATGGACCCGATAAACGACCTAGCTGCCGAGCACGGCCTCGCCGTGATAGAGGATTGCGCTCAAGCTCATGGCGCCGAGTACAAGGGCAAGCCCGTCGGCAGCCTCGGGCACGCGTCTGCCTTCTCCTTCTGCCAAGACAAGATCATGACCACGGGCGGTGAGGGTGGGCTGCTTGCCCTTGACGAGGAGCACGGCTGGGAGACGGCGTGGGCGTTCAAGGACCACGGCAAGAGCTACGACGCGGTGTTCAACCGCAAGCACCCGAGCGGGTACCGCTGGCTCCACGAGTCGTTCGGCACGAACTGGCGCATGACGGAGATGCAGGCGGCCATCGGGCGCATCCAGCTCGCGCGGCTAGCCGAGTCCGTCGCCACCAGGCGGCGTAACGCCGACATCCTGCGCTCGTACCTCGAGCCGCTCAGCGCGCTGCGCGTGCCGCGGCCGCCGGAAAGCACGCGCCACTCGTACTACAAGTTCTACGCTTACGTGCGCCCGGAGGCGTTGAAGCCGGGCTGGTCGCGTGACCGCATCCAGACCACCATCTACGATGCCGGAGTGCCCGTCCTCGTCGGCAGCTGCAGCGAGATCTACCGCGAGCTCGCGTTCAGTGCGTCGTCAACGGGCCCAACCAGGCCGCTGCCCGTCGCGCACGAGCTTGGCGACACGTCGCTCATGTTCCAAGTGCACCCCACCCTGTCAGTTGAGTCGTTGCATGCGGCCGGGAACATCGTGGCCGAAGTCGTGGCGGAGGCGACCAGGTAGCCCCCCAACCATGCGCGTATGCCTAGTCAACGACACCAGCCACAACCCGAACTGGGGCTGCCGAGCTACGAGCCGCGCCCTCAAGGACGGCCTAGAGCGCGCCGGGCACGAGATCGTCTCGAGCGTCTACCTGGAAGAGCTTCAGGGCTTCACACCTGCCGACCGCCGCTCCTGGCGGCGGACGGCAGAGTGGTTGGACAAGCACACGCCGCGCAGGCCGTACTTCAGGAACCTTGCTTCGTCGGCGTTCGACAAGGTGAGGCCGCGCCTGCCAGACGTGGTGCCGAAGGTCGCCGCTGGTCTGGACGCCGCCGCCAACGCCATGCTCGGAGGCGCGATCCTAGAGAGCGTGCTTGCGCGCCTCAGCCAAGCGGACGGAGTCGTCATCAACGGCGAGGGGGCCATATACGGCGCGCAACGCCTCGGCAAGGCCCTCATGTTCATCGCGTACGTGGCCAAGGTGCGGCTCCGGAAGTGGGTTGGTTTCGTCAACCACACCGCCGACCTCGCCGACCCGACCATGCGCGAGCTCGCGGAGCACATCTACCCGCGCCTTGACCTAGTCGCGTTCCGCGACCGCCTCTCGCTGGTCTCCTGCACGCCGTTCCTACCATCTGGACTCGCCGTGCCAGACGCCGCCTTCAGCTACCACCCCGTCACTGGGGAGACCTGGTTCGACGTCGTGAGGCGGCCAGGGTACTTCGACGTATGGCCAGACAGCGCACGCTTCGACCCTGCCGAGCCCTACGTCGCCGTCGGGGGTAGTGCGCTGCTCTCCCGCACGGCTAGCTTGCAGCAGGCCAGCTCCGGGTATGCAGCGCTTGTAGCGGCGCTGAGGAAGGCCGGAGTCGGAGTACTGCTCACCGCTTCTGACGTGCCAGACGAGCGCGTGTTCAGGCGCTTGGCCGCCGACAACGGCCTCCCGCTGGTCGGGCTGGCGACCCCAGTTCAACAAGCCGTCGACCTGTTGGCCGGCGCGCGGGCGTACGTTGGCGGGAGGTGGCACCCGGCCATCTTCGGACTGCTCGGGGGAACGCCGTTCGTGCCGCTGAGCACCAACTCACACAAGCTGAAGGGCTTGGCTGAGGAGTTCGGCCTACCGCAACCGCAGGCGGACGCCTCTGACCTAACGGCGGCGGTGCCCGACGTCCTAGCCGTTGCTCTCGACCACATCAACTCAGGCGCGGCGCTACGGCAACGACTGATGGCGCAAGCCGACCGTCAGCGAGTTGGCGCCGCCGAGCTGTTCGACCTCGTGCCCGGAGCGCGAGCGGCGACCAGCGCCGACCAGCGCGAGCGCGGCGAGATAACCGTGTGAGCAGTGCCGCCACTAGCGCAGAGCTGGAGCGCGCCTGGCTGGAAGCGACCTTCGACCGCCTCTGGCCCCTAGCGCGCAGCTTGACCGGCGCTGGCGTGCGTGAGACGCACGACGTGCTGGCCGAGACCATGCCGCTCGAGCGTTACGAGGTTGCCAGCGGCACGCCGGCCTACGACTGGACCGTGCCGCTCGAGTGGCGCGTCAACGCGGCTTACGTGGTCGGCCCCGACGGTACGCGCGTCATCGACTACGCCGACTCCAACCTGCACCTGCTCGGCTACTCCGTCGCTTTTCGCGGGCGCCTCTCGCGCTCAGAGCTTGACGCCCACCTCTACTCGCTACCAGCTCGGCCCAACGCGGTGCCGTACGCCACTAGCTACTACGCCCCGCGCTGGGGCTTCTGCCTCAGCCAGCGCCAGCGCGACGCGTTGCCTGAGGGCGAGTACGAGGTCGTCGTCGACACGGAGACGTTCCCCGGCGCCCTGACCCTCTCTGACTGCCTGCTGCCCGGCACGTCGGGGCGCGAGGTGCTGCTCTCCAGCTACACGTGCCACCCGTCGCTTGCCAACAACGAGCTCTCCGGCCCCCTGGTGGCCGCGGGGCTGTACGCGCGCCTCGCCAAGTGGCCGACACGCCGTCTCGGGTTCAGGTTCGTGTTCGCGGCGGAAACGATCGGCGCGATCGTCTACCTGAGCATGCGCGGTCAGCACCTGCTCGAGAGGCTAGACGCCGGGTACGTGCTCACGTGCCTTGGTGACAGGGCGGCCCTAACGTACAAGCGCTCGCGCCGCGGCGACAGCCTCGCAGACCGCGCGGCCGTGGCCGCACTTCCGGCTTTCGGGGAGGTGCGCTGGCACGACTTCTCGCCGCTGGGCTCAGACGAGCGGCAGTACTGCTCGCCCGGTTTCGACCTGCCCGTCGGGAGCGTCATGCGCAGCATGTACGGCACCTACCCCGAGTACCACACTTCGGATGACGACAAGGCGTTCATCTCGTTCGCGGCCTTGCAGGGTTCGATCGACGCATGCGAGGCGCTGTGCCTCACCCTCGAGCAAGGCGGTGCGCGCTACCGCAGCCTGGCGCCGTTCGGGGAGCCGCAGCTCGGCAGCCGCGGCCTCTACCCCGACCTTACGGTCGGGGCGAACAACGTCGGCGCAGCTGACGCCATCTTCTGGGTGCTCAACTTCGCGGACGGCGACCATGACCTCCTAGCCGTCCACGAGCGCAGCGGCCTGCCACTCGCCGATCTGCACAGCGCGGCCCAACGCTGCCTGGCGGCCGGGCTGCTCGAGCTCGTCGACTGATCGTTCAGGCCGGTTCCAGGTCGAGGAGAACGACCTGCGGTGCGCAATCCAAGCGGAACGGCACGAGCGTCACGCCGAGGCCGCGCGACACGAACGCGGGCATCGGCGCCTCGACCCAACCCTCCGCGTAACGGGCGCCGTACGCCGACGATGTGACGAGCGGACCGACGAACGGCAGGCGGACCTGACCGCCGTGCGTGTGGCCGCTCAGCACGAGGTCGACGGGCCTGCCTGCGGCCGTGTCCGGCCCGAGCGTTGGGATGATGTCCGGGTTGTGGCTCACGAGGACGCGCGCGCCAGCGCCAGCGGCCACGTCCCTGAAAGCGCGCGCCAGGTTCGGGCGGCCGCGCCTGAAGTCGTCGACGCCGCCAACCACCAGGTCGTCGCGCACCCGCACGCCTCGGTTGACGAGGAAGGTGGCGCCAGCGGCCTGCACGGCGGCAACGAGCGGCGCCAAGTCTGGGTAGCGCGTGCGGTCGTGGTTGCCCGCCACCACCAGCACACCAAGTTCGCTCTGCAGGCGCCCGACTTGGGTCACCAGCTCACTCAAGTCGCCGCCGTAGAAGCGGTCGACGAGGTCGCCGCCGATCACGACCAGGTCGGGGTCAAGGGCGTTGCTAGCGCTGACCCACGCGCGCAACTGGCGTTCGTGGAGGTACGGGCCAAGGTGGAAGTCCGTAAGGAAGGAGACGGTGAGGGGTTGCACCAGGCCGCGCACGGCCCTGAACTCCCTGCTTACCTCGAAGGCGTAGGCCTCCCGCACGGATTCTGCCGCGAGCAGCCCTCCGGCCACCGCCGCCCACCCTATGCCTCTCAAGAACGACCTACGCGAGAAGCGGGCGGGGCTGCTACTTGGCACTGGGCCACTCTAGCCGTCTATGCACATGGTTACCGCTTGTCCGTACGCGTCGGTTGCGCCGAACCCGAACGCCGCCACCGCCTCCGGCCTGAACGTCTGCTCGTCGAAGACGTAACTCCAGGCGTGGAACGGTTCTTGCACGTCGAGGTTGTCGAACGAGTAACGGTTGTCGTGAAGCTTGACCGCGAAGAACGGTTGAGGTCCGAACAGCGCGTGGCTGGCGCGCACCGCAACGCGCATGGCGGACGCGTTGCGCTCTACGTCGACCTGCAGGGTCAAAGGTCCGGGCGACGTGAGGCCGAGGACGGAGCGCGCCGCCTCGAGCGCCCCGGAATGCCGCCAGGCGACGCCAGGGTAATCGCTTGCCACACGACGAATCAGCTCGTGGACGTGGCTCACGTCAGGGCGCATGTCGCGGAAGTCGTGGTTAGTGAACGCCAGGGCGGTCGTGTGCCCAGCGGCAGCCCTCGCGAAGGCGCGCCGCACTTCGACCTCGTCGAGCAACCGCAGCCGCGTACCCACGTTGAGGCAGCGGAAGATGGTGCGGCGGCAGGCGCCAGGCCGTTGGTAGTCGTCGTGCGCCGGGTGGTAAGGCGACCAGTCGTCAGGCGCGCGCCGCCAGTCACCCCAGCGCCCGCCCGCCAGGTCTGCCTGCTCCTCCTCGAGGCCCGCGGTGGGGACAGCCTGGTTGGCGTAATCGAACGGCACGTACTGCTCGAGCAACCAGTGGCTGTCAGCGCGTTCGACGTGGAAGCCGGGCCTGAAGACACTAGGGAAGTAGCCCCGGTCGATGACGCGCCTTGCGAGCGTCTCGAAGATGTGTGGCGAGCGCAGGTAGGAAGTGGCGTTGCGGTGGGCTTCGCGGGAGGGCGGCATGGGGTGAGCGTGCCAGTGGATCTCGTCTGGCGCGTCGCTGCCTGCTAGGCGCTCTCTATAGTGGTCGAAGACGTTGTGGTAACCCATGTCGCGCCTGCGTGGGTTGCTCGTGTAGCCAACGTGGTCGACGCAGAACCAGTTGTACGTCCACGGCCCGCCTGCCGGGTCGGCGTAACGCTGGCGGTAAGCGGGGCTGAGGAGTTCGTCAAGCATGGCGTCCACCTTGCCCCAGTCGTCGTTGTAGGCCAGGAGTCGCGGGGCAAGCGCGATGCTGACGGCGGCTTCTCGCCCGCCGAGGTCGACGCGTCCCGCCTGCAGCGCAGCGAGGTTGGCGCGCGTTGGCTCGAAACGCTGGCCCGTCATGGCCTCCACCCGTTCGAAGGTGGCGGCTAGGGACTCGTAGAGCGGCCCCTCAGTATCTACGCAGTGGACGACGTGCAGGAGTTCGGCCATGACTTTCATCCTCGCAGTGAGGGGCGGGTTCGCGGCCAGTAGCCGTCACGCACCCTCAGCGTGGCAGGCGCCTGCTTCTCGCGCCGAAGCCTGACGCCCACATCGCAAGGTAGGTTATCGTCCACGCCGCGGCTGCCAGCCACGCGAACAACCCTGCTAGCCACGCCACGAGCCCAACGCCAAGGTGCTCGGCGAGGTGGTGACTGGCGACAGAGTACATTCCGAGCGGGAAGACGAGACCCCAGTACTCGGTCTCGTAACGGAGCGGGTAGCGCGCCACGAGGTGTCGCCACGAGCCGAACACGAGCAACAGTGGCACCCACCAACTGCCGAACGCCCAGAAGAGCAGCGTGAAACCTAATAGGAACGGGGTGAGGGCGCTCAGGTAGGCGGCGTCACCCTGGTGAGCGAGGAGCGTCGCGCCCGTCAGCGTGGTTATGGCGAGCGCGCCCATGTTGATCCAGTAGGGCGGCGCCAACTGCGCGGCGTCGAGGGGCAAGAACGTGAAGCGGTAGAAGATCAGGCCGATGACGAGGAGGTAGAGCACGGCGCCGACGAGGAACAGGCAGAGCGCGACGAACACGAACTCGTCGCCGCCCCACGGGCGAGCGTTAGCTAGCTGGGCGGCCAACAGGGCCACAGCTTGCGTAGCGACGACGGCGAGCAACCACGCTCCGCTGATGGCGCGATCGAGGCGCGGCTTGCGCCGCGCGAGCGTCACGGCCGCGAAGAACCCGTAAGTGACTAGAAGCCAGAGCGCCGCCGTCACCCACCAGAGCACCCGCGCGACGCCGTAATCGCCGAGGAGCAGCAGGACCTGCCCGCCGAGCACGGCTGTGCCCGCCACCCACGTGAAATACCCGGGTCCAACGTGATGGTCGGCGAAGTCCAGCAGCGCACGGCGCGGGTAAAGCATCAGGCGCAGCGCGAGCAGCAAGCAGATGACCCCGTAAGTGACGAGGTTGAGCCAGGTCAGCGTGAGTGCAACGCCGCGCGATCCGACTAGGTCGCAAGCGATGGCGACGATGCCCGTTGCCATCACGAGCGCGAACGCTTGTGGCGGCAGGCCTGCGACGACCCCGCGCCAACCGCTGGGCCCGGCGCCCGAGTTGCCACCGTGGTTGCCGCTAGAGCCTGGCGTGACCAGTTGGGCCTGCCGCCTCACTCGCGCCTGCGCCAAAGTGTGGCCATGGCAGAAGTGTAGCGCCGCGGGCGCGCTAATGTACTTGAGACCGCCGCCTCGCGCGTGCGCGAGGCGGCCAACGTTTGAGTGTGCCGCAAGCTAAGGGGAGATAGTCATGCCAGAGAAGATCGTTGATCGAATTGGCCAAGCGGTGTGGGCCGACGTTACTGCGCCTGACGTGCCAGCGACCGCCGGCTTCTACCAGCACGTGTTCGGTTGGGAGTACAACGTGGCCCCCTCGGAGCTCGGCTACTATCACACTGCCCTCGAGGCGGGGAAGCGCGCGGCGGGCATAGGTTCGCTGTCGAGCCCGGACGCCGCTCCAAGCTGGACCGTCTCCTTCGCGGTCGCCGACGTGCGTAAGGCTGTCGCCAGGGCCAACGACCTCGGCGCCATCATCGTCTTGGAACCAACCGAGATCCCTCAGCAGGCCCTAATCGCGCTAGTGGAGGCCCCCGGTGGGGCTAGGTTCGGCCTATGGCAGGCGTATCACAACCACGGCTTCGAGGCGCGCGCGGAGCACGGCGGCTTCGCCTGGTGCGAGGCGAGCGTGGCCGACGTCGAGGCGGCAGTGGCGTTCTACTGCGGGCTGTTCGGCTATGAAGCCGCGCCAGTGACGAGTGGTGGGCAGCGCATCCTCAACCTGGGAGGTAAAGCGGCATGCGGGATCAGCCCACGCCAGGACTACCAGGTTCGCGACGAGTGGACGCCGTACTTTCAAGTTCACGACACCGACGCAGCCGTGGCTGCCGTTCAGGCAGGCGGCGGCGCGGTGCTCTTCGGGCCGGCAGCCACTAGGGAGGGGCGCGTAGCCGTGTTCAGCGACGAGAACGGGGCGCACTTCGGGGTCCTCAACCCCTGAGCTGCCACCGTCGTAGTTGGGGCCAGAGGGGTATCCCAAACGCTACGACCACCATGCACGCGGGCCTACACTTCGGTCATGAGACAGAACGGTGAACACGACACGAAGCTAGAAACGCCTGCAGAACTCCGCGGGCGCTTGAGCCCGCTGGAGTGGCGCGTAACGCAGGAAGCTGGCACGGAGGCGCCGTTCACGGGTGAGTTCTGGGATCACTTCGCACCAGGCGATTACCGCTGCGTGGTCTGCGGCACCGAACTCTTCGACGCGCCGGACAAGTTTCACTCGAACTGCGGCTGGCCGAGCTTCTCAGAGGTGGCGGCGCAGGGTCACGTCACGACTCATGAGGACCTCTCGCACGGCATGCAGCGCACCGAAGTGCGGTGCGCAACGTGCGGAGCGCACCTAGGGCACGTCTTCCCCGACGGGCCGGGGCCGAAAGGGCTGCGCTACTGCATCAACTCGGCCGCGTTGAACTTCGTTCCAGCGCCCGACGAAGGGGAGGCGCCTGGGAGCTGACCTCTGCCTGACAACGACGTCCTACGTTTGACCCGTGGCCACTTTGGAGCCTGACGGTCGTATAGTGCAGGCACCGGGTTTTTCAAGGCCATGCGGAGGCTTAGCCTTCGACAATGTAGGAGGTCGACGTGAAACGCGTTATTTTCGCCATAGTTACCCTCGCCTCGCTCTCGTTCGTACTCGCCCAAACCCAAATTGAGTTCTGGTATGCATTCTCGGACGCCAACCGCTCTGGTTGGATCCAAGACCGCATGACCGAGTTCAACGCTCAACTCGCCGAGGACGGTCGGCCGTACGTGATGGTCGGCGAGCGCAAGGGCAGCTACCCGGAAACGCAGCAGGCGGCCGTTCTTGCGGCCCGCCAGGGTAACCCTCCGCACCTCGTGCAGCTTTACGAGGTAGGCAGCCAGATCGCCGTCGACTCCGGCATCTTCATCCCCGTCGGTGAACTTGGTGAGTTCGACACGTCTGATTACATCGCCCCGGTGCTGAACTACTACACCATCGACGGGCAAGTGAACTCCATCCCCTTCAACTCCTCCAGCCCCATCACCTACGCCAACAAGACCCTGATGGACGCAGCTGGCGTGACGACTGTGCCACTCACCTACTCCGAGATGCTGGCCGCCTGCGACGCAGCGGCAGCGGCCGGGGTCCTCACCTCCGACGTCAAGTGCTTCGGGGTCAGCCTCAACGGTTGGTTCGTCGAGCAGTGGGTCGCTGAGCAGGGCGCAACGCTCGTGAACAATGACAACGGGCGCGCCGGGCGCGCCACCGAAGTCCTACTCACGTCCGAGGCCGTGACCAACGTCTTCAACTGGTGGAAGGCCATGAACGACAAGGGCTACTACACCTACACGGGCAAGCTCGAGGACTGGGACGGCTCGGACGCCATCTTCACCAACGGCAAGGTCATGTTCCACATCACCTCGACCGCTGACCTCGTCAACATCACCAACGCGGTCGGCGACAAGTTCGAGCTCGTTACTGGCATGCTGCCCATCCAGGACGGCGTAACCCGCAACGGCGTCGTGATCGGGGGCGCCAGCGTGTGGATCGTCCGCGACCACCCGATGGAAGAGCTCCTCGTTGCTCGCGACTTCGTCCTGTACATGACGAACGCAGAGAACATGGTGTCGTGGCACAAGGCAACCGGCTACTACCCGGTGCGCATCAGCAGCGTGCAACTCCTGCGTGACGAGGGCTGGTTCACCGAGTTCCCGAACGCCAGCACGGCCTTCGACCAACTCCTTGACACCATCCCCAACTCGGCTACCGCAGGCGCGCTCATGGGCACCTTCCAGGCCACCCGCACCATCGTCGAGCAGGCCGTTCAGAAGGTCCTCGCTGGCGCCACCGTTGAGTCCGCATTGGAAGAAGCCAAGCGCTTAGCCGACGCGGCCCTCGCCGAGTACAACGCCAACTTCTAAACCGCACGTCATCACCGTCTGATTCATTGGGGTCGCCGCACGCAACACGCGGCGACCCCAGCCGCTAGCCGCGGCGACGAGAACCACCTAGCCGCGGCGCTAGTGAGTCGCTAAGGGGAGCGCATGAGAGGTAGCCCAGTCTTCAGAAGCCGCTCGCTGCCGTGGCTGCTGCTACTGCCGACTATCCTCATCCTCTTACTCTTCCTCTACTTCCCCGTGATCCAGTCGTTCGTACTGAGTCTTTACCGCAGCAACTTGTTCCTCGGCACACAGAAGTACATCGGCATCGAGAACTTCCGCAACATCTTCACGGGCGTGCTGGCGCCCGGCTTTCGCCAGGTCCTGCTGCAGACGGTCCTCTTCAGCGGCGTGGTGGTGCTCGTCGGCCTCAGCGTCAGCTTGGCACTAGCCGTCCTCGCGAACCAGCCCGTACGCGGTTCGCGCATCTATCGCCTCTTGCTCATCTGGCCGTTCGCGCTCTCCCCTGCGGTGGCCGGCACTATCTTCCTGTTCATGTTCAACCCTGAGGTTGGGGTCATCAACCAACTGCTCAACGCCTCGTTCGGCATCAAGCCGCGCTGGCTCGACACGCCGCAACTAGCGTTCGCGGTAGTCAGCATGGCGGCCATCTGGAAGAACCTCGGTTACAACATCGTCTTCTACCTTGCGGCCCTGCAGAACGTGCCAGCCGAACTCGGCGAGGCCGCGCAGATCGACGGCGCGACGGCCGTCCAGCGCTTCTTCGCCGTCACCCTGCCTCTCCTCTCGCCCATGACGTTCTTCCTCGTCTTCACCAACTTGGTTTACGCCTTCTTCGACACCTTCGGCCTCATCGACATCCTCACGGCCGGCGGCCCTGTCGGTTCGCCGCCTTTCGACCAGGCCGGCGTGACGAGCACGCTCATCTACAAGATCTATCAGGACGGCTTCGGCGGCGCGGCCAACCTAGGCTTCGCAGCGGCAGAAAGCGTGGTCTTGCTGGCATTGGTGGCGTTGGTGACGGTAATGCAGTTCCGTTTCGGCAGCAGGCGCGTGTACTACGGGGGTGCTTGAGTGCCGAAGCGCTGGCTGACTCACCTGCTCCTCGCTTTGGCCTGCCTGTTCGTCATGGCGCCCGTGTTGTTCGCCGCGATCAAGGCTACGCAGTCGAACGCGGCCGTCCTCACCCCCAGCCTGCTGCCAGGGCGAGAGTTGCTCACGAACGTCGAGGCCGTGTGGGTGAAGGCGCAGTTGGGCATGTTCATCCGCAACTCGCTGTTCATCGCCTTCGTCGTCACCCTAGGCAAGACGGTCACGGCGCTGCTGGCGGGCCTAGCCCTCGTCTACTTCGATTTCCGCGGTAAATCCGTAGTTTTCATCCTCATATTGCTTACCCTCATGCTGCCTACCGAAGTGCTGATCGTGCCGCTCTTCGACCTCATCGCCCAACGGCCGCCCGCATCGTGGGCTGCCTTCTGGGCGTGGTTCCAGAACCCGGCAACAGTTCTCCTCAAGCCGCTACCTCACGGGTTCGGTTGGTCGAACAGCTTCCTCGCCCTCACCATCCCGTTCCTTGCGTCGGCCACAGGCATCTTCCTGTTCCGTCAGCACTTCATGTCGATTCCGAGGGAGCTCGCGGACGCGGCCAGGATGGACGGCGCCGGGCCGCTGCGCTTCCTGACGCGGATACTAGTGCCGATGAGCGCCAACACCATCGGGGCGTTGGCGGTCATCCAGTTCGTGTACGTGTGGGACCAGTACCTGTGGCCGAGGGTCATCATCCGCCGCGAAGAGCTGCAGGTCGTGCAGGTCGGCCTGAACCTGATCATAGGTACCGGCGAGGGGGTCCAGTGGGGTTACGTGATGGCGGGAGCCCTCCTGACCATCCTGCCGCCGCTGCTGGTGTTCATGCTCCTGCAGGAGCAGTTCATGCGCGGCTTCGCGCTCTCGCAGAGCAAGTGACGCTCAGTAACCCAAAGCCGGGTTGCGCATGAGGCCGGCCAACGGCTCGCCCGCGAGGCGGGAGCGTAGGTTCGCTGCGAACTCGTCGAACACGCGGCCCCTGATCTCTGGCGTGCGGTACGAGGTGTGGGGGCTGATGAACAAGTTCTCTGCGCTCCACAGTGGGCTGTCTGCCGGGAGGGGCTCGACGGCGTAGGCGTCTAGGCAGGCGCCAGCCAAGTGGCCTGACGCGAGCGCGGCGAGCAGGGCCGCTTCCACGACCAGCGCTCCGCGCGCCACGTTGACGAGGTACGCTCCCCGCTTCATGAGGCCGAAGCGCCGCTCGTCGAGCAGGCCGTGCGTCTCACTCGTGCCCGGCGCCGTCAGCACCACGTAATCGGCGGTCGGCAGGAGGTCGTCGAGCGCGTTGGCCGTGTGCAGCTCGTCGAAGGCCATGTTGGTGCCACCGCTGCGGTTGACGCCGACTACGCGCATGCCGAACGCCCGGCAGAGACCGGCAACGCGCGTGCCGATGCTGCCAGCGCCGACCACCAGGACCTCCTTGCCGCGCAGTTCCTGGTGGAGGGGCAGCGTCCACTCGCGGCGCGCCTGGGCGGCGGCCAACGCGGGCAGGTTCTTGGCGTGCTGCAGCATGGCGGCGAGCACGAACTCGGCCATCGGGATGCTCATGACGTCGAGCGAGCGCGTGACGACGATGCCCTGCTCCTCGACTTCCGGGACCATCACCCAATCGAAGCCGGCCGAGCCGGTGTGCAGCCACTTTAGTTGCGGGGCACTGCGCAAGAGGGCGCTTAGTTCTGGCTTCTTGAGCCCAGCGAAGAGCATCGCGTTAGCCCGGCCGACGACCTCCGGCCACGGCGCGGCGGCTGGCAACTGCGTGAAGTTCACGTCCGGGAAGTCGGCGATGAGGCGCTCGACGTGCCGCTTCTCGTACAAGTGGCTGATGAGCACCTCGAAGGGAGGCTGGTTGGTGTGGGGCACTGGTCTCCTTAATCCCCTCCGGCGCGGCGCCGAGGGTCCAGGGTGTCGCGAATGACGTCGCCTACTGCGTTGAAGGCGAGAACGGTGAGCAGGATCATCAGCCCCGGGTAAACGGCGAGTTGCGGCGCCGACCACATGTAGAACTGACTGGCGGTGAGCATGTTGCCCCACGATGCGGTGGGCGGCAGGATACCGAGGCCGAGGAAGCTCAACCCCGCCTCGACGAGCATGACGTTGCCGACGCCGATGGAGGTTGCAACGATGAGAGACGGCATGGCCTGGGGCAGCAGGTGACGGAACATGATGCGCAAGTGCCCGGCCCCCAACCCCTTGACGGCGGTAGCGTACTCGAGCTCCTTGACGCGGAGGATCTCACCCCTGATCAGACGCGCTGGGCCCATCCAGCGGGTGAACGACAAGGCGAGCACGAGCACGGTGATGCTCGACCCGAACAGCGCAACGACGGCGAGGAGCAAGAAGAAGACCGGGATGGAGAGAACGCCGTCCGTGACGCGCATGATGACGCGGTCGACAGAGCCGCCCGCGTAACCAGCTACCACCCCTAGGGTGCCGCCGATCAGCATGGTGAGGAGCGCGGCAACGAGCCCAACAAGGATGGACACGCGGCCGCCGTCGATGAGGCGCGCGAGGACGTCGCGCCCGTTCTCGTCCGTCCCGAGCAGGTGGGCCGCGCTCGGACCGGCGAAAGTGTTGGAGATGTCGATGCGAGTAGGGGACGGCAGGGGCAGGATCGGCTCGAAGACGAGCACCCCACAGAGAAGCACCAACCAGATCCCTCCGAAGAGGGCGAGCTTGTTGCGCCCGAGGCTTGCGAAGAAGACCTGCCATACGGTGCGGCGCTTGCGGGTAACGGCAGTGGTCATCAGTCGTACCTGATCCGGGGGTCGACGATGCCGTAGAGCACGTCGATGACGAGGTTACTCACGATCACACCGGCCGACACGAACAGCGTCGTTCCCAATATCACGGTGGCGTCGCGGCTCACGGCGGAGTTGACGGCCATCGAGCCGATGCCCGGCCAACTGAAGAGCGACTCGACGATCGCGGAACCGCCGACTAGGCGCGGCAGCATGAGCCCGAGGATCGTGAGCACCGGGATGAAGGCGTTCTTGAACACGTGCTTGAGGTGCACGCGGGGCTCGGCTAGGCCTTTGCTGCGCGCCGTCCTCACGAAGTCGAGGTTCATGACCTCGAGCCAACTCGAGCGCGTGTAGCGCATTATCTCCGCGGTGGTCGAGGTGGCTAGGACGACGGCGGGCAGTATCAGGTAGCTCGCCCTGTCGAGGAGCGAGAACGGCTGCCCGATGGTCTGCATGCCAGAGCCGGGCAGCCAACCGAGCGTCACCGAGAAGAAGATGATCAACAGGATGCCTAACCAGAAGTTGGGCGTTGCAAGGCCAACGATGCCGATGAAGCTGAGGACCTGATCGACAGGCGAGTTCGGCCAGCGCGCCGCGATGATGCCGGCCGGGATGCCGATGAGAACCGTGATGACGAGCGCAGCGAGGCCAAGGAGCAGGGTGGCTGGCAGTCGCTCCGTGATCATCTGCAAGACAGGGCGGCCGTAAACGAGGCTGGTGCCAAGGTCGCCTTGACTCATGCGCCCGATCCAGCGCACGTACTGTTCGGCGGGTGGGCGGTCGAGGCCGAAGCGCCGTTCCACGCTCGCCACGACCCCCGGGTCCATGGTCGGGTCAGCCAAGATACTCAGCTGGCCTGGCGCCAACTTCACTAGAAAGAACGTGGCCGTCATGACGAGAAAGAGGACGAGCACGCTGGCCACGAGTTGTTTCGCTAGATATTCGACCATGCCTTCTCGGGTCCTGCCTATCGCGTGAGCAGCGCTCCCGTGGGAGCCGGCGAGCCGTTGGGGGCGGGTTGGCCCAAGCCAGTGGCCGGGCCAACCCGAGCGTCGCTACCTCAGCGGCGGAACAGGAGGTAGGAGTACGGCATTGCGTCCTTGATGTTGTTCGGCGGGATGTTGCCGATGTTGGCGTTGGAGGCGGTCATGCGCTCGCGGAAGAGCAGGATCATGTTGGGCGGGTCGTTATAGAGCTGCTCGCCGATCTGCTCGAGGAGCGCGGCCTGCTTGGACTGGTCGATGGTGCCGAGGACCTGGGTGAACAGGGCGTCGACTTCCGCGTTGGAGTACGACTGGGAGTTGTACGGGCCATTGGTCGTGTAGAGGCGCTGCGCCCAGTCGATGTTCGGCATGGGGAAGGCGGCGAGGCGCGTGTCGAAGGTGCGCGCCGTTGTCTCTTCGAGCCAGCGGCCCCCGCGTTCTGCTAGCACGTACTCGACGCGCATGCCGAGGTCCTGGAAGTACTGCTGCAGGATCAGGCCCATCTGCTCGCGTTGCACGTCGCCGCGGTCAACGAGGATGGAGAAGGCGAACTCGACGCCGTCCTTCTCGAGGATGCCCTGCGCGTTCTTCGTCCAACCGGCTTCCGTCATGAGCGCTAGCGCATGCTCGGGGTCGTACTCGCGGAACTGAACGTCTGGCCGCGGTACCCAGTCGATGCTGTGCGGGATGTAGACGTCGTCGACGTAGCCGAGGCCAGGAGAGACGGTGGCGATCATGCTGCGGCGGTCGACGGCGTACATCATGGCCTCGAGCACGCGGGTGTCCTGGAAGAGGGGGTTCTTGAAGTTCCAGGCGAAGATCTGGTAGCCAAGGCTATCGAAGGTCGTGATCTGGACGTGCTTGACCTTGCTTACGGCTGGGAGTTGCGGCGGCTCGATGTCGACCCAGTCGAGTTGGCCGGTAAGCAGCTGCGTGACGCGGGTGTTGCCGTCAGGCACGACGCGGAAGACGAGGCCATCGAGGTTCGGTTCGCCGAGGAAGAAGTCCTCGTTGCGGGTGAGTTCGAAGAATGAGCCGGGGACAGCGCGGACCATCTTGAACGGGCCGGTGCCGATGGGGGTCTTGCTGTTGAAGTCGACTGCGTCGGCGAGGAGGTCGTAACCGCCGAGGATGTGCTGCGGGATGATCTCGTTCCCGCCGAGCGCCAGGCGCGCTGCGAAGAAGGCGTCAGGTGCGGCGAGAGTCACGTTGACGGTGAGCGGGTCGATGACATCGACGGCCACGACCTTGGCAAAGTCGGCAGCGTTCGTTGCGCCCTCGTCTGGGTCTCGCGCGCGGTCGAAGGTGAACTTGACGTCCTCGGCGGTGAAGGGGGCGCCGTCGTGCCACTTCACGCCCGACCGGAGGTGGAAGGTCCAGACGGTGAGGTCATCGTTGGCTTCGAAGGCCTCTGCGAGGTACGGCTCGAGGGTGTTCGTCCACGGGTTGACGGCCGTTAGGGGCGAGAACATCGTCCAGTTGATGATGGCGGCGGCCAGCTCGGATGGCAGGATCGGGTTGAAGGTCGCAGGTTGAGTAGCCAGCGGGATCTGGACGACGCCACCGCGTTTCGTGGCCTGCTCCTGAGCGCTGGCGGCGCCAACGAGGGCGACGACGAGCAACAGGGTGACGAATCGAGTCAAAGCTCTACGCATGCCTAGTCCTTTCGGTGTTCTCGCCCCGTGGGTGCGGGGTTAGC
>JACDJB010000487.1_pt1 | contig 41778 bp, 31 predicted proteins | sample 7454121 | NCBI WGS metagenome assembly JACDJB01 (sample SAMN14253290, study PRJNA609438) | sludge metagenome | isolation source: sludge after 25d culture with pyrite | collected 2018-12-20
GTGGCGAGGTGGCGATCGAGGCAGTTGTAGCTGGCGTTGAGCTTGCCACCTTCGAACCAGCGGATGTAGCCCGTATGAAAGTCCCAGTCGAGTACCTTCGACCAGGGTTTCGTCCAGGTGAGAAAGGTCTGTGCCTGCTCCGCCCAGAAGCCTTCCGGATCGTCCACGGAGCGACGATACATCGCGGTGTACTGGTCGGCGTCGATCAGGGCATGGGCGCCGAAGTCGGTGGGTACCGGATAGGCCTTGCTTGCGGACATGACAGAACTCCTGTTTTACCGGTGCTGGACGTGGCCCTTTATGCGAGCATGCACACGTTGCCGGGGAGATTACCGAATACAGGTGCCCGGTTCTAGGGTCGTATCGCGCTGGGCGCTGGTTGCCCGCGACGGCCCTGGGCGTGCACCCGGATGGTCTGGCATTTCGGTATCCGCCGTGGATCCCAGGCGCGGGCCGCGTGGCCCCAGAGTTCCTCCAGCCGCATGTCGGTCGCAGCGGGCGGCAGCGTCTGGCCGAGAAATGCCAGTATCGCGCTCGCCGTCGCCGACCGGGCATCGACGGGCGCGGCACGAGTCTGTTTGCTGAGTTTTTTACCGGCGGCGTTCACGGCAACCGGCAGATGCAGGTACTGGGGCGTGGCATAGCCCAGCAGGCGCTGCAGGTGAATCTGTCGCGCGGTGGAGGATAACAGATCGCTGCCACGCACCACATGCGTCACACCCTGGGCCGCGTCGTCGACGACCACGGCAAGCTGATAGGCGACGATGCCGTCGGCGCGCAGGGCAACGAAATCCCCGATCTCGGTGGAAAGATCCTGGGTGCAACGTCCCTGCAGGCGATCGTCGAACACGATGGTTGGGCCGTCCACGCGCACGCGCACCGACCGACCGTGTTGGCCCGGGGCCAGACCGGCCCGGCAGGTGCCGGGATAGATGGGACCTTCGCAGCCCTGGAGGGCGCTGTCTGCGACCTCGCGGCGGGTACAGGCACAGGCATAGGCGTGGTCGGTGGAGACCAGGCGATCGATGGCCTCGCGGTAGGCCTCCAGACGCCCGCTCTGGTAGACCACGGGTCCGTCCCAATGCAGGGCCAGACGGTCGAGCGTGTGCAGAATCGCAGCAGCGGCTCCGGGTTGCTCGCGCGGCTTGTCCAGATCCTCCATGCGCAGGAGCCAGCGCCCTTCATGGTGGCGTGCGTCCAGGAAGCTGGCCACGGCGGCGACCAGGGAGCCGAAATGCAGTGGACCGGTAGGTGAGGGGGCGAAGCGGCCGATGTACATACATGCCGATTCTAGCGGGTTTTGACTGACAGGCCCCTAGTACACAACCGCCAGACGGAAGCCGGCCAGCGGACAGCTCCCTCGGCGGCATGCCACACGACTGTCGTTAACCACCCATCTGCTTTTCACGGATCTCGTCCAGCGTCTTGCAATCGATACACAGCGCGGCGGTAGGGCGGGCCTCCAGACGGCGGATACCGATCTCGATCCCGCAGGACTCGCAATAGCCGTAGTCGTCGTGGTCGAGTTTGCCCAGGGTTTCGTCGATCTTCTTGATCAACTTGCGCTCGCGATCGCGGGTGCGGAGTTCCATGCTGAACTCCGATTCCTGCGTGGCACGGTCGTTGGGATCGGGGAAATTGGCGGCCTCATCCTGCATGTGATGCACGGTGCGATCCACTTCTTCCATCAGTTCGCGCTTCCACGCCCGCAGGATGTTACGGAAGTGCTCCCGCTGGGTATCGTTCATGTAGTCTTCGCCAGGCGTCTCGCGATAAGGCTCGATGCTGTCGATCAGCGTGCTGCTCGTGCCGGCGGTCGGCTTGGCGGCAGCCGTCCTCTTCGGGGCTGAAGCCTTCTTGGCGCGAGCCTTGGCGGCAGGAGGGGCAGCGGCCTTCTTGGATACAGCCTTCGTGGTGGCTGTCGCTTTCCTGGTTACGACCTTCTTCGCAGCCGTCGGTTTCCTGGTCGCGCTCTTCTTGGCGGCTGCCTTTGGTGCCGTAGCCTTCTTGGCGGGCGCCTTTTTGATCGCGGCCTTCTTGGCCGGTGCGCTCTTGGTCGCAGTCTTCTTTATGACCGTCTTCTTCTTGGTCGCAGACTTCTTTGTGGTAGCCATTCAGCTCTCCTGCAAATGCGGAGTTTCCGCCCGCCCGAGATGGGGTCAGGGCGAAATCACGGGCCGATTCCGCGTCGTTGGACGGAACGGCCCCTCAAATTTAAGCGGCTAAGTCTCGGCTTAGCCGCGGCGCGAGTCAAGCCCGGAGGCGGTGCGGAAAGCCCGCGCGCGCGCTACCGTGAAAGGGGCGCCGGACTTCATTACGCTATACCGCCCTTTTGATGGAGATGATCCAGCCCATGAGCGAGTTACGCGCACTGCTGTTCGATGTCGACGGAACCCTGGCGGAAACCGAGGAGGTACACAGGCAGGCGTTCAACGCCGCCTTCGCGACGGCCGGCCTGGACTGGGTCTGGTCCAAAGACCTGTACCGTGAACTGCTCGGGGTGACCGGCGGCAAGGAACGCATTCGTCACTATCTCGACACCCGGCGGCCGGATTTTCACGGCCCGGACGATATGGCGGCATTCATCGCCAATCTCCACCAGACGAAGACCACTATCTACACCGACCGGGTCGCCGCCGGTGGGGTTGCCCCGCGTCCCGGGGTGCGGCGCCTGCTGGCGGAGGCACGCGCCGCAGGATTGCGCCTGGGGATCGCGACGACCACCACGCCGGACAATGTCACGGCGCTGCTCAAGGCGAATCTCGCAGCCGATGCGGAGTCCTGGTTCGAGGTGATCGCGGCGGGCAGCATGGTGCCCAACAAGAAACCGGCGCCGGATATCTACTTTTATGCTATGGAGCACATGGGTGTCGAGCCGGCGGCATGCCTGGCCTTCGAGGATTCAGAGAATGGCCTGATCGCGGCGCGCGCCGCAGGACTCAAGACACTCGTGACTGTGAGCGATTACACTCAGCGTCATGATTTCAGCGGCGCGGCGCTGCTGCTCGACCAGCTCGGTGAGCCGGACCGCCCGTTTCAGGTGCTGGCAGGCGAGGTAAACGGAGCCAGCTATGTGGATGTCGACCTGTTGCGTCGGGTCCATGCGCGTTAGCCGCAAAACCCGCGAAGCCGGTGAATTCCAGTTACCGCTCTGCCGGTGACCCCAGCGGGGCGGCCGGGATCGATCAATTTCGGGTGAGTGACACGGCCGCAGATGACTGGAACGAAATTACCGTTGGCCCGGCGTATGGGCGATATCCGGCCCTTCCACGTGATGGCGCTGCTGGCGCGGGCGCGTGAACTGGAGGCCATGGGGCGGTCCATCGTGCACATGGAGATCGGCGAGCCGGATTTCCCGACTGCCGAACCCATCATCGCCGCCGGACAGGCAGCCCTGGCGCAGGGACAGACGCACTACACGCCGGCGGTCGGTCTGCGGGTGCTGCGGGAGGCGATCGCAGGCCTGTACCGCACACGTGACGGCCTGGACATCGATCCCGACCGGATCCTCCTGACACCGGGCGCATCGGGTGCGCTGCAACTGGTGCTGGCTACGCTGATCGACCCGGGACGCGAGGTCCTGATGAGCGATCCCGGTTACCCGTGCAACCGTAATCTCGTCCGCCTGCTGGAAGGGCGGGCGCGGCTGGTGCCGACCGACGCCACCCACGGCTATCAGCTCACGCCGGAACTGGCGCGGGCACATTGGACGGATGCTACTGCGGCCCTGTTGGTTGCCTCGCCGGCCAACCCCTCAGGCACCTCGTTGACGCCAGGGCAGCTCGCCGGCCTGCACGGCCTCGCCGGCGAACACGGCGCGGCCCTGATCGTCGATGAGATCTATCATGGCCTCACCTACGATGCGGTGGCCGCGTCGGCGCTGACCGTTGGCGATGACGTCTTCATCATCAACAGCTTCTCGAAATATTTCGGTATGACCGGCTGGCGGCTTGGCTGGCTGGTGGCGCCGCCGGACTATATCGAGGCCCTCGAGCGGCTCGCCCAGAACCTGTTTCTGGCGGCACCGACGCTGGCGCAGTATGCGGCACTGGCGGCCTTCACACCCACGGCAGAGGCCATCTTCGAGCAACGACGCCAGACCTTCGCTGCCCGCCGCGACTACCTGCTGCCCGCCCTGCGTGCGCTCGGCTTCGATATCCCCCTGGAACCCCAGGGCGCCTTCTACCTCTACGCCGGCTGCCGCCGCTTCACCGACGACAGTTTCGCCTTCTGCCATGCGCTGCTCGAAGAGGCCGGTGTGGCAATCACGCCGGGTATCGACTTCGGGCAGCACCGCGCCGACGAGCATGTACGCTTCGCCTACACGACGTCGCTGGCGCAGTTAGAGGAAGGCGTCGCGCGGCTGCGTAGATATCTCGAAAGGCAGTGAGCCTCGCGGCATGAGGGCCTTCAATGGGGCTGCCCCTGCAGTTCTCGCGTCCACAGCGCCGTGGCACCGGCAACTGCCGCGGGCATGATCAGGAAATTCACGATCGGCACGAGCGTGAGCCCGAGTACGGCGAGACCGAAGCCGAGTGTCAACAGCGGCCGCGCCCGCAGGCGCGGCCGTTGCTCACGGAATTTCAGGCCATGGTTGTCCATGGGATAGTCGGCGTATTCCAGCGCGAGCATCCAGGCGCTGAACAGCATCCACAGCAGCGGTGCAGCGAAGTTGATGCCGGGGATCACGAACAGGAGCAGCAGCGGCAGGGCGCGCAGCGCGAAATAGCCGAGCTTCTGCAACTCGGACCACAGGCTGCGCGGGATATCCATGACGATGGCCCGCCAGCCACCGGTCTCTTCGGTGGCCTGCCCGGTAAGGTGTTTCTCGACCGCCTCGGCGAGCACACCGTTGAAGGGCGCAGCGATCAGGTTGGCGACCAGGGTAAAGCTGTAGGTCAGTAGCAACAGCGCGCTGAGGGCGAACAGTGGCCATAGCAGGTATTGCAGCCACTGCAGCCAGTCCGGCAGGAAGCCGAGCAGGTAGGCCATCAGCTGTTCGAAGCCTTGCAGGGCAACGAAGATCAGGCCGGCGAACAGCAGGCTGTTGACCAGCAAGGGCACGATGACGAAGCGCCTCAGTCCGGGGGCACGCACCAGCCGGAAACCTTCGAGGAGATAAGCTGCACCTTTGAAGAGATCCTGCATCCGCAACTCCGAGACGTGAACGAGGCGTGCGGCCGGTCAGCGGCCAAGGGCGCTGCACGTGAGGCCATTGTCGCGCATCAGGCCGGTGATCTCATCTGCGGCCACGGGCCGGCTGTAGTAGTAGCCCTGTGCCTCCGGGCAACCCTCGTCCAGAAGAAACTGTGCCTGCGCCGCGGTCTCGACGCCCTCGGCGATCACGCGCAACCCCAGGCTGTGGCCCAGGGCGATGATGGCACGGGCGATGGCGGTGTCATCCTCGTCGTACGGCAGATCCTGCACGAACGAGCGATCGATCTTGAGGCGGTCGATGGGAAGCTGTTTGAGTCGTGACAGCGAGGAGTAGCCGGTGCCGAAATCGTCCACGGCGATGGTGATGCCCAGTCGGCGCAGGCGCCGCAGGGCGGCGATGGCTGTGTCCTCTTGTCCCATGACGACGGATTCGGTGATCTCCAGCTCCAGTTTGTGCGGCGGCAGACCGGTCTCGGCCAGTATCCGTTCCACCGTGGTGACGATGTTGCCACGCTGGATCTGTGGTCCCGCGAGGTTCACCGAGATGCGCTCCAGCGGCAGACCGGCATCCAGCCAGCGTTGCGCCTGGGCGCAGGCCTCACGCAGCACCCATTCACCGATGGGAATGATCAGGCCGGTGTCTTCGGACAGCGGAATGAAGCGGCCCGGGCAGATCGGCCCGCTGTCACCGCGCCGCCAGCGCAGCAGCGCCTCGACCCCGAAGATCCGTCCCGCGGCGATGCCGATCTGGGGTTGGTAATATAGTTCCAACTCCTGACGCTCCAGGGCGTGCTTGAGATCGCTCACCAGCGTCACCTGATCACGGGCGATGCGCGTGAGTTCGGGGGTATAGAACTGATAGGTGTTGCGCCCCGATTCCTTGGCCCGATACATGGCAGCGTCCGCGTTGCTGATCAGGCCTTCCGCACTACGGGCGTCGCGGGGATACAGGCTGATGCCGATGCTGGTGGTCAGGTACAAGGGCAGGCCGTTGACCTCGATGGGAACGGCCAGCGACTGGATCACCTTGTCGGCCAGCACGGCCGCATCGCGTTCGTGATCGAAGCGTTCCATCAGTACGACGAATTCGTCGCCGCCCATGCGCACCAGCGTATCCTCCCGGCGCACCACCGCGCTCAGACGTTGTGCTACCTGCTTCAGCAGGTGGTCGCCCACGGAGTGCCCCATACTGTCGTTGATGTGCTTGAACCGGTCCAGGTCGAGAAACAGTACGGCCAGCGTGCGGGCCTCGCGGTCGGCCAGCGTCAGCGCGTGCCCCAGCCGCTCCGCCAGCAGGGCGCGGTTGGGAAGACCGGTGAGATAGTCGCGCCGCGCGAGGTTCTCGACCTCGATGGCGCGGCGGATGCGCGATCCCTGATATACGGCGAACAGCGTCGTCAAGGCCAGGCCGAACGCCAGCATCAGCCATTCGCGGGAGCGGTCACCCAGGCTATGGAACTCGGGTACTGGCGCGAAGTGCATACGCCACGTGCGCCCTGGCACCTGCAGGGGGATCGCCGCGACCAACGGCCCGTCGAAGTGCCCGGATGGCGGTGGAGGAACCGGGGTACGACGCAGCCGCGAGGGCTGAAAGTGGAGCAGGCGGTTGTCGGCTGAGGCCGATTCATCGATCAGCATCCAATCCATGGCGGTGGACTGCGCGTCGGGCAATGAGGCCGTGGACAGATCGGCCACGCGCAGCAGGATGACCAGGAAGCCCCGCAGATCACGGCGCCGTTCCAGCAGCGTAGTGGGGATGACGCTGCTACCGTAGATCGGCCGGTAAATGGCGATGCTGCGGTTGCGTTCAAAATCCTGCACCAGCGTAAAGGCCTCCGTGGTCAGGACTGTGCCGCGATCCCGTGCCGCATCCATGACGCTGCGGTTGTTTGGCCGGCTGTAGGTGTCGAAGCCGAGTGCGGGATGGTTTCCCTCCACCGGCATTGCGAACCATACGGGGAAATATTCCGGCCGCGGCGCGGCTGGCACGAGCGCTTCGTCACTCGCGCGTTCGGTGATCCGGAAATGCCCCCGGCCCGTGCTGCGCGCCGCGGCCTCAAAGGCGGCACGCTCGTCGGCCGCAATCCGGGGCAGCCATTCGATGGCGCGGATTTCCGGGTGGGCATCCAGATGGGCACGCAGAAAGGCCTCGAACTCGGTACGGGTGACCTGGTTGCTGGCATCGAACAGGCCACCGGCCGACGCAAGGCTCTCCAGGGCGCGCTCAATGCCCGCCTGCATGCGCATCGCCCGTTCCTTGGTGAGGAACTCAAAACGCTGTTGCAGATGATTGTGGTCCTGCTGACGCTCGTAGAGGAACGCAGCGATGCTCAGTACGCCGCCCAGCAGCCCGATCACCAGGACAGCGCTGTAGCGGTGCAGACGGGGTGCGTTAAGGCGGCGTAGTGGCATCTTGGCAGGGAGGGGGCGACGGCGCATGCGGCCGGTTGTGACGGGACACGGTCACGTGAGCGGCATACCTGAGCGTCAGTGAGCGGCGCAGTCTAACGGGCTGACGCAGGTTAATCCAATTCGCCGCACGGCCGCGAGCCACACGATCGATGCATGCCCCCCATCCTTCCCGGAACACCCTGAAAACCGCATCTGCCGCGGACACACCCGGAGCAGCATGGACCAGACCATACGGTTCACCCAGAGATCTTCACTCACCCGGGGAGAGGTGGACAGCCATTTTCAAGACCCTCTTTGTGTTTCGGTATCTTTCGCAGGTTTCTCATGGCCAGGCTGTCGTTTCAGCAGGATGCCGCTGTTCGCATCGCCAGGCACGCACTGCCGTAGGCCGCGTCCTGATGCACCGCGACGGTCACCGGGACCTCCAGGTACCGTGCGCGGATCTGCCGCCAGGGCACATTGGCGGCGCCGCCACCCACGCTGATCACCTCGGCGGGATAGGGCGCGCCCAGTGTGTGCAACAGGCGATAACCCCGGTGCTCGATGGCCGCAATGCCTTCCAGCAGACCCTGCAGGAAGCGCGCGTCGTCCGCGGGACGGGGTCCCACGCGTGGCCGCAGCCCCGGGTCACAGAGGGGGAAGCGTTCACCGACACCGGGCAGGGGGTAATAGTCGAGCCCGGTCGGATGCCCTGGGTCGAGCCGCGCCTCCAGGGCGTGCAATCGGGTTGCATCGAAATACTGTCGCAGCACCGCCCCGCCGCTGTTGGAGGCGCCGCCGACCAGCCAGCGATCACCCAGTCGATGGCTGTAGACGCCGTATTCGGGTGCGGATACCGGGTACGCCGCCAGCACTTTGAGGACCAGGGTGCTGCCGAGCGAGGTGACGGCCTGGCCGACGCGGTCGGCGCCGGTGGCAAGGAAGGCGGCAGTACTGTCGGTGGTGCCGGCGACGACCTGTGCCTGTGGCAGGGCCCAGCGCCGGGCCAGGTCCGGTCGCAGGGGTGCGATGGGTGTGCCTGGCGGCAGTACCTGCGGCAATCGCGCCAGGGGTATCAGCGTGGCGAGCCAGTCGGGCCAGCGGCGGGCGACGGGGTCGTAACCGAGCTTGAGGACGTTGTTCTCGTCGCTGCTGTCAAAGCGCCCCGTCAGGCAGCCGGTCAGCCAGTCGGCCTGGTGCAGCAGCCGCGCGGTCGCCGGGTAGCGTTTCTGCAGCCACAGCGCCTTGGCGAGCCCGCTGTGGGGGCCGCGCGCCGCGCTCCCGGGCGCGGCCACGGTCGCGATGCGTGCGGCCTCGGCGACGGCGCGGCCGTCGTTATACATCAGCGCGGGTCCCAGCGGTTCGCCGGCGGCATCGCAGGCGAGTACCGTCGCCGAAGTGGCATCGAGGGCGAGGGCGGTGACCCGATGCAGATCACAGCGTCCGGCGAGGTCATCGAGGGTCCCGACCAGGGCCTGCCGCCAGAGCTCCGGATCCTGTTCCACGCTGTCGTTGCTGCGCAGCGGTTCGGGCAGCGCGGTCTGGGCCGTACCGAGCTCCCGTCCCTGCGTATCGATCAGGCAGGCACGCACCCCGGAGGTGCCGACGTCGATGCCGAGAAAGCGCGGATCCGTCACGTCGCCCGCCGTGTCTAGGAGCCTGTCGGACTTGAGCGATCGTAGCGAGCAAGGTGGGAGAGCAAGGTCATTTTTTCGATCGTTTGAGGAGAATAGCCGCAGCTATTCGACGACCCCTTCGCCAGGAGCGAAGGGGAACGGCCACCAGGCCGGCCCGCAGGGTGGAGGGCAGGATGCCCGGAATAAAAGGATCGGAAAAATGGGCTGCTCTCTCACCGGCGCAGTAGATCAGTCTCAAGTCCGACAGGCTCCTAGGGCAGGTCGACCTTGGCAGCCGGTTGCCAACCGGGGGCGCGGTGTTCGGCCACGACATGGGTGTAGATGCCGCCACGCACGTTGAACTCCGCCGTCAGCCGCATGAAGCGTGGCCGGGTCGCTGCCACCAGGTCGGTGAGCATGCGGTTGGTGACGTCCTCATGGAAGGCGCCCTCGTCGCGGAACGACCAGATGTAGAGCTTCAGCGATTTCAACTCGACACAGGTGGCTTCCGGGATGTACTCCAGGAGCAGGGTCGCAAAATCCGGCTGGCCGGTCTTGGGGCACAGGCAGGTGAACTCCGGCATCCGGATCCGTACCAGGTAGTCGCGGCCGGGCTGCGGGTTGGGGAAGGTTTCCAGGGTCTTGCTCGGTTGGTTGCTCATGGCTGGGCAAGATACAAGATGCGAGAGACAAGACACAAGCAAAAACAAGCGGCCCGGACCGCCGCCTGCGCCGCTCGCGGGGACGGGGCGCACCCGCCCGGGGGCCGCTACGAAGTACTGTGTTGTCAATCCTTGTATCTTGTCTCTCGCATCTTGTATCTTCGCCCCCCATGCGTCTAGACAAGATCAAACTCGCCGGCTTCAAATCGTTCGTCGACCCCACCACGATCCACCTGCCAAGCAACCTGGTGGGCATCGTCGGGCCCAACGGGTGCGGCAAATCCAACATCATCGATGCGGTGCGCTGGGTCATGGGCGAGAGTTCCGCCAAGCACCTGCGCGGCGGCTCCATGGCCGACGTCATCTTCAGCGGCTCCAGCGCCCGCAAGCCGGTCGGCCATGCCAGTGTGGAACTGGTGTTCGACAACAGCGAGGGCAAGGTCGGCGGGCAATACGCCCAGTACGGCGAGATCTCCATCAAGCGCCAGGTCTCGCGCGACGGCACCTCGGCCTATTTTCTGAACGGCGTCCGCTGCCGGCGGCGCGACATTACCGATATCTTCCTCGGCACCGGTCTCGGGCCGCGCAGCTATTCCATCATCGAGCAGGGCATGATCTCGCGCCTGATCGAGGCGCGGCCGGAAGATCTGCGCACCTATCTGGAGGAGGCGGCCGGCATCTCCAAGTACAAGGAGCGCCGCCGCGAGACCGAGAACCGCATCCAGCGCACACATGAAAATCTTTCTCGCCTTAATGACTTGAGGGTTGAAATTGAGAAGCAGCTGGAGAAGCTGCAGCGCCAGGCCCGCACCGCCGAACGCTACAAGGAACTCAAGCAGCAGGAGCGCCGGGTACGCGCCGAGCTGCTCACCCTCAAACACCAGAAGCTCCATCAGGAGAGTGCCGCACGCCAGCGCGCCATCCAGGAACTGGAGCTTGAGCTGGAGGCCGTGATCGCCGACCAGCGTGCCCTGGAGGCCACCATCGAGAAGGCCCGCGAGGCCCAGGTCGAGGCCAACGATGCCTTCAACGAGGTGCAGGGTCGGTACTATGGGCTGGGCGCCGAGATCGCCCGCATCGAGCAGGGCATCCAGCACGGCAAGGATGGACGCGCGCGCCAGCAGCAGGAGCTGGCCCAGGCCGACACGGCCTGGAACGAGGTGGAGGCACATATCGGCGTCGATACCCGGCGCCTGACCGAGCTGGCCGAACAGCTCGCCACCCAGGAGCCGGCACTGGCCGCGTTGCAGCTGCGCGCCGAGGAGACCGGGGCGCAGCTGCACGAGGCGGAGCAGGGCATGCAGGCCTGGCAGGCGGAGTGGGACGACTTCAACCGCCGAGCCGCCGAGCCACAGCGCAGCGCCGAGGTCGAACGCACCCGTATCGACCACTTGGAGCGCCAGGTCCTGCAGCTCGCTCAGCGCCTCGATCGCATCAACGCAGAGCGCCAGTCCCTGACCGGCGGTAACCTCGACGAGGAGATCGCCCAGCTCGCAAGCGAGGCCGAGCAGCGCGAGGACGAGGCACGTCGCCTGCAGGCAGAACTAGATAGTGTTCGAAGTAATATCAATGAATTGAGAGAACAAGTTCAGGGACAGACTCGCGATATCGACGCCCAGCGGCGTGCCCAGCAGGACACCCGTGGCCGGCTGGTCTCTCTGGAGGCGCTGCAGCAGGCCGCGCTCGGCCAGACGGGCGGCGCCGTCACCGATTGGCTGCAGGCGCAGGGGCTCGCCGATGCACCGCGCCTCGCGCAGCAGTTGCAGGTGGCATCGGGCTGGGAGCGTGCCGTCGAGACCGTGCTCGGCGCCTACCTCGAGGCGGTATGCGTCGCGGACATCGATCAGGTCGCCGGCGTACTCGGCGGACTCGATCAGGGCGACCTGGCCTTATTCGACACGGCCCGGGCCCCGACTGCGCCGCGCGGCCCGCTCGCGCCATTGACCGACCATGCCCAGGCGCCGTGGTCGCTGGCCGGCGTGTTGGGCGGCGTGTATGCCGCGGAAACTCTGGATCAGGCCCTGGCCTACCGGGATCGGCTGGGCGCGCGCGAGTCCATCGTGACCCGCGACGGGGTGTGGATCGGGGCCGGCTGGCTGCGTGTGAAGCATGCCGCCGACGACAAGGCAGGCATCCTGGCGCGTGAGAAAGAAATCAAGTCGTTGAAAGCGGAACTTGAAGTTCAAAGTGAATATCTGGCTACCCTGGAAGCGACCCTGGAGCAGGCTCGCGAGGCCCTGGGGGACGCCGAGATCCGGCGTGAAGACCTGCAGATCGCCGTCAACCAGGCACACCGCGCGAGCAGCGATTCCCGCGCCCAGCTGAGCTCCCGCCGCTCGCGTCACGAACAGCTGCAGGCACGTCTGGCGGCCATCGCCCAGGAGGCCGAGGAGCTGACCACTGAGCGGCTGCGCGGCGACGACGAACACGCCGCCGCCCGCCGTCGCCTGACCGAGGCCCTGGAACAGATGGACGTGCTCGCCGACGAACGCGAACGCCGCAGCAGCGCGCGCGAGCAGCGTCGCGCGGCCCTCGATCAGGCCCGTGCCCAGGCCCAGACCGACCGCGATGCCGCCCACGCCATCGCCATCCAGATCGAATCCATGCGCACCGCCCGGGGCACCACCCAGCAGAACCTCGACCGCATGCGCGGCCAGCAGGCGCATTTACGCACGCGCCGTGAGCAGCTGCGCATCGCGCTGGAGGCGGGCGAGGCACCGCTCGTGGCCCTGCAGGAGGAGCTCACCCAGCTGCTGGCGCGTCGCGCCCAGGTCGAGGCGGAACTGGCGGATAGCCGCCGCCGGGTCGAGGAGATCGACCATCAGCTGCGTGGCGACGAGCAGGCGCGCGCCGGCCGGGAACGCACCGCCCAAGAGGTCCGCGACCGTCTGTCGCAGTTGCGCATCGACTTCCAGGAGATCAAGGTCCGCAGTCAGACCTTACTGGAACAGCTCGCCGAGACCGGGATGCACCTGGAGACCCTGATCCAGGAGCTGCCCGAGCACGCCGACATCGACACCTGGTCGGCGCAGCTGGAACAGCTCGAGAACAAGATACAGCGTCTCGGCCCGATCAATCTCGCGGCCATCGAGGAATTCGAGGAGCAATCCGAGCGCAAGACCTATCTCGACGCCCAGCACGCCGATCTGAGCGAGGCGCTGGAGACGTTGGAGAACGCCATCCGCAAAATTGATCGCGAGACGCGTACGCGTTTCAAGGAGACCTTCGACAAGGTCAATGCCGGCCTGCAGCGCATGTTCCCGCGCCTGTTCGGCGGCGGCCACGCCTATCTGGAGCTGACCGGCGAAGACCTGCTGGATACCGGTGTGACCGTCATGGCTCGTCCGCCGGGCAAGCGCAACAGCACCATCCAGTTGCTTTCCGGGGGCGAGAAGGCGTTGACCGCAGTCGCGCTGGTGTTCGCCATCTTCGAGCTGAATCCGTCGCCGTTCTGTATGCTCGACGAGGTGGATGCGCCACTGGACGACGCCAATGCCGGCCGATTCTGCGACATGGTCAAGGAGATGTCCGAACAGGTGCAGTTCATCTTCATCACCCACAACAAGATCACCATGGAACTGTCGAATCAGCTCATGGGTGTGACCATGCACGAGCCAGGCGTATCCCGCCTGGTCGCTGTGGACGTGGATGCGGCTGCCAAGCTGGCGGCCAGCTGAGGGACCCGGCGACGCCGCTGTCGCTGACTGAAACGATATGGATACGCTACGCTGGATACTGTTGTTCATCGGGGCCCTGGTGGTGGTGGGGGTCTATGTCTGGAGCCGTCGCAAGGCGGCTGCGGAAGAGGATGTCTTCGTCCGGGCAGAACCGGGCGTCGGCGACGACGAGACCGATCCACTGTTCGCACCCCCGCCCTCACCCCCGTCCCGGTCCGTGGTGCCACCGGCCGCCACACCCGCCGGCACGGCGCAACCCCCGCCGCCGGCCGTCGCCGCCCCGGTCGACGAACCCGATCTGGAATCCGTCCACCGTGAGCTGTCGTCGCTGCAAGAGCTGTTACAGGCCGAGGCCCGCGAACGCCGGCCCGCCGCAGTAGGGGCGCCGTCGGCACCGGCCGCCGTGGCACCCCGCCGCCCGTCGGTGCCGCCGCCGGCTTCGGCGGAAGAAAAGATCGTCGCCCTCTATGTCGTCGCACCGCCGGGGCAGCCGTTCGCCGGCGTCGCGGTGGCGGAGGCCCTGGGGCAGGCGGGGCTGCGGTACGACGAGACACACATCTATCAGCGTTATGCGGACGGCAGCACGAGCGGCACGCCGGTCTTCGGCGTCGCCAATCTGGTCGAGCCCGGGACCCTGGAACCCGAACTGCTGGCCGGGAAGGGTACGCCCGGCCTGAGCCTGTTTCTGCAGCTTCCCGGCCCGATGAGCCCGCTACGCGCCTTCGACGTGTTCGCCGCGACCGCGCAGCAACTGGCCGGGCAGCTCGGCGGTGAGTTGCGCGACCGCAGCCGCAGTGCGGTGAGCCGCCAGTCCCTCGAGCATCTGCGCGACGAGGTGCAGCAGTACGAACGCCGCCTGCGCCTGCCCCGGTCCCCCTGAGCACGCCATGGGCACCACCACGTCAGCCGTACAGCGCAGCGCTGAACTGCGCCGGCTGCTGCAGCATCACGATCACCTTTATTATGCACTCGACGCCCCCGAGATCCCGGATGCCGAATATGACCGCCTGTTCCACGAGCTGCAGCAGCTCGAGGCGGAACACCCCGAGCTGATCACGCCCGACTCACCCACCCAGCGCGTCGGTGGCGCGCCGCTGGAACGTTTCGCGTCGGTGCGTCACGCCGTGCCGATGCTCTCCATCCGCACCGAGACGGATACCACGGCGAGCGGCGCCAGCAGCTTCGATGCACGCATCCGGCGCGAGTTGCAGCTGGATGCCGATGATCCACCGGTCGAATACGCCGCCGAGCTCAAGTTCGACGGCCTCGCCATCGGTCTGCGCTACGAGCGGGGCGTGCTGGTACAGGCCGCTACCCGCGGTGACGGTCAGGTCGGCGAGGACGTCACCCAGAACGTGCGTACCGTTGCCAGCATTCCCCTGCGGCTGCAGGCCATCGACGCACCGGTGCTGGAAGTGCGTGGCGAGATCTATATGCGCCGTGACGACTTCGAGCGCCTCAATCAACGGCAGCGGGATACCGGCGGGAAGGCCTTCGTGAATCCGCGGAATGCCGCCGCCGGTTCGATCCGCCAGCTCGATCCGGCGATCGCCGCCGGCCGGCCGCTGAGCTTCTTCGCCTACGGCCTGGGTGAGGTACAGGGCTGGGCCGTGCCGGAGACCCACAGCGCCGTGCTCGACGCGCTCATGGGCATGGGCGTACCGGTGTGCACGGACCGCGCCGTCGTGCTCGGTGCCGAGGGCTTGATGGGTTTCCATCGGCAGATCGCCGCCCGGCGCGACGCGCTCCCCTTCGACATCGACGGTGTGGTCTACAAGGTCAACAGCCTGGCCCTGCAGGCACGGCTCGGCTTCGTCACCCGCGAGCCGCGCTGGGCGGTGGCGCACAAGTATCCCGCCCAGGAGCAGCTCACCGTGGTGCGCGACATCGACATCCAGGTCGGCCGCACCGGCAGGCTCACGCCCGTGGCCAAGCTGGAGCCGGTGTTCGTCGGCGGGGTCACCGTCACCAACGCCACTCTGCACAACGAGGACGAGGTGCGCCGCAAGGATGTGCGCCGCGGCGACACCGTGATCGTGCGTCGCGCCGGCGACGTCATCCCGGAGGTGGTCAGCGTACTGCTGGAGCGGCGGCCGCAGGACGCGGGCGGCCCCTTCGATCTCTACCAGCGGCTGCAGGGCCGCTGTCCCGTGTGTGGCAGCGCCATCGCCCGTGAGGAGGGTGCGGCCGACTGGCACTGCACGGCCGGGCTGTATTGCCCGGCGCAGCGCAAGGAGGCGATCCGGCATTTCGCCTCACGCCGCGCCATGGACATCGAAGGCCTCGGCGACAAGCTGGCCGATCAACTGGTGGAGCGCGGCCTGATCACGGACGCTGCCGACCTCTACGCGCTGACCGCCGCGCAGCTGGCCGGGCTGGAACGCATGGGGCCGAAATCGGCGGAGAACCTGCTGGCCGCACTCGAGCAGAGCCGTGCTACGACGCTGGCGCGCTTCCTGTTCGCGCTGGGTATCCCGGATGTCGGGGAGGCAACCGCCGCCGCGCTCGCGGCCCACTTCGGTAGCCTTGAGGCGCTGGTCGACGCTGCCGACAGCTACGCCCGGGCGCTCGCCGAGGATGACGACGAGACCGCCGCCGCGCGCGCCCGGCGGCTCCAGGCCGAGGCCCTGCAGCAGGTTCCCGACGTCGGCCCCGAGGTCGCCGAACGCATCACCCGGTTTTTCACCGAGCCCCACAATCTGCGCGTCATCGAACGATTACGCGCGGCCGGCGTAGGCTGGCAGGACGTGAAGGTCGTGCCAGCCGCGGTACTGCCGCTCGTCGGCAAGACCTTCGTCCTTACCGGTTCCCTCGACGGTATGACCCGCGACGAGGCCAAGGCGCGTCTGCAGGCACTAGGCGCCAAGGTCAGTGGCAGCGTTTCAAAAAAGACCGATTACGTCGTGGCCGGTGCCGACCCCGGCTCCAAGCTCGCCAAGGCGCAGGAACTTGGCGTCACGGTGCTGGACGAGGCCGGTCTGCGCGCGCTGCTGGGTGGATGACGCCCTGGCGGGCTGTCGATGGCGTCCTTCGCAAACCCAAAACCCAATGCAGCCACGGAAGCACACGGAAGGCACCGAAATAAAACAAACATGTGAAGCCCGGGCTCAGCACCTGACGGGTGAAGAGGGCTGCTGCGTGATGCGCATGATCTCGTCCGTGTTTTTCCGCGTACTTCCGTGGCAAATACGATTTTCGGGTTAAAGCTGGTGATCCGGCGGCCGATTCCTGTGTCTCGAAGACACCGTCTGAGTGTCCGATGTGGCCCCCATCGAGCACAGGAATGCCATGAGTACCCAAGGACCCACCCGCAGCACACCGTTGCCCCCGCGTTTCAAAGACCTGGTACAGGGCTGTCGCCAGATGGCCCGCACCCACCTCGTGCCGCTGTTCGCGTCGGTATTCGACAATGCCGATGTGGCGCTGCTCGAGTTCGCCTCCAAGGCGGAGAGCAATGCGGCCCAGGCCAGGTTTTTCGCCGCCATGCAGGAGTTCAAACGCAAGCGCGGCGATCTGGAACAGGTCTTTTTCAAAGCCGTGGATACGGGCTTTCGCGATTTCATCAAGGGTGAGGCGGGTGAAGATGGGGCTGGTACGGCGGTACCCCCGGCACTGGGCGGACTCCGCCTGGTGGATAAAGGCGAGGTCGAGGAATCGCTGCCGCTGCAGAACATGACGGCCAAGGCCCAGGCGACCTACAGCGAACCGCTCTATGGCTTGAGTCAGCGGCTGGCGGTCGTGAACGGCGGTACCCGCCTGCAGGATGAGCAGCTGCCCGGCGGACCGGCGCAGATCGCCCGGGCGGCCCGTGATGCCTTCCGGCTGCTGGATATGGATGGCAAGACACGCATGGTCGCCTATGCCGTGTTCGACCGCGCCGTGATGGGTGAGTTGCTGGGCCTGTATGAGGAATACAACCGCCGGTTGGTCAACGCGGGTATTCTCCGCAACCTCAAATACGAGATCCGCAAGCAGCCTGATCCGCGCCAGGTGAAGTCGGGCCCGGGTGCCGCAGGCACTGATTCGGGCGCCGCAGGCGCCGGTTCGGATGCCGCAGACGCTGGTTCGGACGCCACCGGCGCCGGCCCGACGGCCCGCGGCTCGTCCGGGCGGGCCGCGGCTGGAGTGCTTGGACAGACCCTCGGCGAAGAGACCTTCGAGACGATCCGCGAGCTGCTGGCGGTACGCCGCACCGCACGCGGCCGGGAGGCCAGCATTCCGCCACCGACCGAGGCGGTCGCAGCCAATTCGCGGACGGCCATCCTCGGCACCATCGATTCGATCCAGCAGGCGCACAGCGAGGCAGAGGTCACCCGTCGCTTCAACGCCGAGATCTTCGAGACGGTCAGTGTCGATCAGGCCTTGCTCGAAAAACTCAAAATCGCACTCGTCGACGAGCGGCAGCGGCTCTACGGCGGCGTCGACCGGCGCCGTGTCGCCAGTGCCGATGCGGATGTGATCGATCTGGTCGGCATGCTGTTCGATTACATGTTGCAGGATGAGCAGTTGCCCAATGTCGTGAAGGCGTTGCTCAGCCGCCTGCATACCCCATACCTCAAAGTGGCGATCCTGGATCAGCATCTGTTCACCGACCGACAGCATCCGGCACGACGACTGCTGGATGTCATGGCCGAGGCCGGCGCACGCTGGGTGAGCGAGGACGACCTGGAGCGTGGCATCTTCCCGTGCATGCGTCATCTGGTCGAGCGCATTCTGGCTGAATTCAAGGATGACCTCAGCCTGTTCGACGCACTGCAAGATGAGTTCACCACCCATCTGCGGGAGGTCGAACAGAAGGCGGAGATGATCGAAAAGCGTTCGGTCGAGATGGCGGACGGTCAGGCCAGGCTGCAGCATGCGCGCGTACGCGCCCAGGAGGAGATCGATGCACGGCTGCGGCACAGCTTGCTGCAACCGGAGGCACAGGATTTCCTGCGGCAGGTGTGGATGGAAAAACTGACCTTCATCCTGCTGCGGGAAAAATCCGGCGAAGACAGCGCGCCCTGGCGACTGGCACTGACGCTGGCGGACGACATTGTGTTCAGCCTCGACCAGCGTGGCGGCGAGGCCGCGCGGGCGGAGCTGCGTGCGGCACTGCCGGCCTTGCGCGCGCGGCTGCGCGAAGGGTTGGAGGCCTTGCGCGCCTACGGCCGCCGGGACAATGACCGGCTGCTGGCGCAGCTCAGCCAGTGGCAGGACGAGCTGCTCACCCGGGCAGAGGTGTCGGCACAGCCGTCGCTGGAGCCGGTGCCGCCACCGGTAACGGCGTCGCCAGCGGTAAAGGCGTCGCCAGCGGTAAAGGCGTCACCAGCGGTGGAGGTGGTGCCGCCACCGGTGAAGAAGGTAGCACCGCCCCGTTCACCCGAGCTGGCAGCGATGCTCGAACGGCTCGGCTCGCTGGCGTTCGACACCTGGTTCGAATTCAAGGAAGCCGGCGGGGTGCGTACCCATCGGTGGAAGCTTGCCTGGCACAGTCAGATTTCATCGAATTATATGTTCGTGGACGCCATGGGGGTGAAGGCGGCCGAATATCCAAAGATGGAATTGGCGCAACGGCTGTGCGACGGCCAGGCACGTATCCTCATCATGGAACACAAGCCGTTTCTGGATCGGGCCCTGGAGAGCATCCTGGCATGGCTTGGACGAGACAAGACGCAGTCGGCCTCCTTGACGGCCGCAAGGGGGGAGTGACATGTCCGAGAAGCGCGGTGCCATACGCAAAGATGTCGCGGCCGATCTGCCGGTCACCGATGTGAATACCGGACGAGTGGTGGGCGAGTTGGTAAACATCTCCAGCACGGGTTTCATGTTGTTCGCCGCCACACCTCTGGCGCCGCACTCGATCTTTCAGCTGAGCCTGCAGGTCCCCAGACCCGTCCACGGCATCGATACCTTGTATTTCGGTGCAGAGTGCCTCTGGTGCGCGCCGGCGGACCGCCCGGAACGCCACTGGATAGGGTTCCAGCTGATTGATATTTCTCAGCAGGAACAGGAGGCACTGGAGTACTTCGTAGAATCCATCTGAACTGCGCGGCTTCACGGCGCGATTGGCAGGGGGTGGCGAAATCACTAAACTAACGCCTCATTTCGGGCCAGTTGGAGTCGCCATGCAAGTTGCCAAGCACAAGGTCGTGTCCATCGACTACACCCTGACGGATGCACAGGGGGAGGTCATTGACAGTTCCACGGGCGGGGAGCCGCTCGTCTACATCCAGGGCATGAACAACATCATTCCGGGCCTGGAGAATGCACTTGCCGGAAAGCAGACGGGCGACAGCCTGAAGGTTACCGTGCCACCGGCCGAGGGCTACGGCGAGCGCAACGACGCCATGCAGCAGGAAGTCCCGCGGGAGATGTTCGACGCCACCGACACCATCCAGGTCGGCATGCAGTTTCACGCCAGCGATGGTGAACACCAGCATGTCGTGACCGTGATCGGCGTCACCGATACCCATGTCACCGTCGACGGCAATCATCCGCTGGCGGGCGAGACCTTGAATTTCGACGTCACCGTCGTCGCGGTCCGCGACGCCACCGCCGAGGAACTCGACCACGGTCATGCGCACGGTCCAGGCGGACATCAGCACTGATGCTGCAGGTGGGTCCGGTGCGGGGGTGCAGGCGCCCCGCCGCGCTGCCACGATCCACTGAAGCCGTCCGGCAGGGCATCCATACCCGGTCCCCGGTCCGATCTCTGAGCGTTGCCCCGCTGGGGCCATGACGCGTGGCACGCGCGGCGGGTGTCCCGCGGATGCCGCGTCACGGTCACGTATCGAGCAGCTCGATCCAGTGTCTCACCGGTACGCGGGCCGCACCTTGCAGGTGCAGCTGACAGCCGACGTTCGCGGTGGCGATCAGTTCCGGGCCGGGCCGTTCGAGATGGGCGAGTTTGTCGTCGCGCAGGCGTGTGGACAGGGCGGGTTGCAACAAGGAATAAGTGCCTGCCGATCCGCAGCACAGGTGACTGTCGCGCACCTCGGTGAGCTCGAAGCCCAGTCTCGTCAGGATACCTTCGACGGTGCCGGCAAGTCGCTGGCCGTGCTGCAGCGTGCAGGGCGCATGAAACGCGATGCGGCGGGGTTGCCGTTGCTGCAGCAAAGGCAGCAGCTCTTCTGCACCGAGCACCTCACCCAGATCGCGCGTCAGCGCGCTGATGCGCGCGGCCTTCCCGGCATAGGGTGCGTCATGGGCCAGCAGCACGCCGTAGTCTTTCACCATCACACCGCAACCACTCGCCGTCGTTACGATCGCCTCGATACCGTCTTCGACATACGGCCACCAGGCATCGATGTTGCGGCGTATGAATGCGTGCGCCTCGGCCGTGGCGCTGAGGTGATGGCTGAGTGCGCCGCAGCAACCGGCCGCCGGCGCGACGACCAGCGAAATGCCCAGCCGGTCCAGCACCCGGGCGGCGGCGGCATTGGTGTTGGGGGTCGTACTCGCCTGCGCGCAGCCGGCCAGCACCAGCATCCGCCGCGCATGGCGCGGTGGCGGCCACGCCCCCGCGTCCTGCCGCACGGGGATCTGGTCCTGTAGTGCCCGTGGCAGGGCGGGGCGTACGGCCTGGCTGATACGCAGCAGCGTACCGAAACGTCCCGCATGCGGGATCAGCGTACGCAGCAGCCGCCGATAGAGTCGTTCCCGCCAGGGACGCGCGATCCGCTGCTCGGCGACGGCCCGGCCGATATCCACCAGGCGACCGTACCGCACACCCGAGGGGCAGGTGGTCTCGCAGGCACGGCAGGTCAGGCAGCGATCGAGGTGCAACTGGGTCGCACGGGTGGCGACCTGGCCCTCCAGCATCTGCTTGATGAGATAGATTCGTCCACGCGGCCCGTCGAGTTCGTCGCCGAGCAGTTGGTAGGTCGGACAGGTCGCCGTACAGAAACCGCAATGTACGCAGCTGCGCAGGATGGCGTCGGCCTCACGGCCTGCGGGCGTATCCAGTACCTCCGGGGTGAGTGAAGTCTGCATAGCTCAGAGATCCGGATAGAGTTTGCCGCGGTTGAGGATGCGGTGCGGATCGAAGGCCAGCCGGAGGCGGCGCTGCAGGACGAGCAGCGTCGCCGGTAGCGGCTGGAATACCGCGCCGTCCTGTGCGCCGCGAAAACGCATGGCATGACCGCCGCCGGCCGCCGCCGTGGCGAACAGGGTGTCGGCAGGCGCCGTGGTCTTCAGCCAGTGCAGGGCACCGCCCCAGTCGATGAGCTGTCTGCCGCCGAGGGCCGGGGTACGCGCCGCCACCGGCATCGAGACCCGCCACAGCTCGCCGCTGCCGGTGAAGAAGGGGCTGCGCTGTTCGCGCAGGGTTTCCCAGAAGCCCGTGCCGGTGGCATCGGTCGCGCCACCGACACGCCGTCGGGCTGCCTCGACGGCGCGCTCGGCGCCGGCCAGACGCACATGCAGACACTCGCCGTCGTAGCACAGACCCGCCAACGGCAGTGGTTCGCGCTGCCATTCGAGCATATGCCCCCTGGCAACCACAGCATCCAGTTCCAGGGCCAGAAAGGCCTCAGCCGCCGGGCGGGGCAGCACCTTCAGTGAGACCTCCAGCAGCACGCCGAGCGTGCCGTAGGCGCCGCACATCAGCCGCGATACGTCGTAGCCCGCGACATTCTTCATGACCTCGCCGCCGAAACGCAGTATCTCACCACGGCCGTTGATGATCTTCGTGCCCAGTACGAAATCGCGCGCCGCACCGCGGAACGGCCGCGCCGGTCCCGACAGCCCGCAGGCGATCGTACCGCCGAGCGTCGCTGCCGATCCGAAGTGCGGTGGTTCGAAGCCGAGCATCTGTCCACGCTCCGCCAGTGCCGCTTCGACCTCGGCGAGTGGTGTGCCGGCGCGCGCGGTGATCACCAGTTCGGTGGGCTCGTACTGGACGATGCCGCGCAGTCCCGAGATATCCAGCAGATCGCCCTCGATGCGCCGACCGAGAAAGTCCTTGCTGCCGCCCCCGCGGACGATCAGCGGCGCTTTCCGTGCGACAGCGGTACGGATGCTCTCGGCTATCTGCGCTTCTGTTACATTCATCGACATGGGAGCCATTAACCACAAAGGACACTAAGGACACAAAGTAGAATCATGGGAAAATAACGTGGAGGTTTCCTTGGTGTCCTTGGTGTACTTCGTGGTGAAAATGTTCAAAACCGCTCCAATTCGGGGTGCTTCAGCTGCCCGCGATGCACGTGCATGGCACCGAATTCGGCGCAGCGGTGCAGGGTGGGCACGGCCTTGCCGGGGTTGAGCAGACCGTCCGGATCAAAGGCCGCCTTTACCGCGTGGAACTGCTGCAGCTCGGCCGGCTGGAATTGCACGCACATCTGGCCGATCTTCTCCATGCCGACACCGTGCTCCCCGGTGATGGTGCCACCGACCTCGACACACAGTTCCAGGATCCGGCCGCCGAATTCCTCGGTACGCTGCAGCTCACCGGGTTGGTTGGCGTCATAGAGGATCAGCGGATGCAGATTGCCGTCACCGGCATGGAAGACATTGGCGACCGCCAGATCGTATTCACGCGACAGTTCGCCGATACGCCTGAGCACCTGCGGCAGATGACGGCGCGGGATGGTGCCGTCCATGCAGTAATAATCGGGCGCGATGCGGCCCACCGCGGGAAAGGCGGCCTTGCGTCCTGCCCAGAAGCGCAGACGCTCGGCCTCGTCGCGCGCCGTGCGCACCTCGGTCGCGCCGGCGGCGAGCAGCAGTTCGCGTACCTGCAGGATATGCTGCGACACCTCCTCGTTGGTGCCGTCGATCTCACACAGCAGGATCGCCTCACAGTCGGGATAGCCGGCGTGCACGAAATCCTCCGCAGCGCGGATGGCGAGGCGGTCCATCATCTCCAGGCCGGCAGGAATGACGCCTGCGCCGATGATGTCGCCGACGGCCTGGCCGGCCTTCTCGATATCATCGAAGGCGGCGAGCACAACCTGGGCGCGTTCCGGCAGCGGCAACAGGCGTACCGTGATCTCCGTCAGCACGCCCAGCATACCTTCCGAACCGGTCAGCAGCGCGAGCAGGTCATAGCCGGCAGAATCCAGGGCCTCGCTGCCGATGCACACCAGTTCGCCCTCCGCAGTGAGCATCTCCAGACGCAGGATATTGTGTACCGTGAGCCCGTACTTCAGGCAATGCACGCCACCGGAATTCTCTGCGACATTGCCACCGATGGTGCAGGCGATCTGCGAGGATGGGTCCGGCGCGTAGTAGAGCCCGTACTCTTTGACGGCGTCGGAGATGGCAAGATTACGCACGCCGGGTTGCACCCGGGCGATGCGCTGCTCGGGGTCGATGGAGAGGATCCGGTTGAAGCGTGCGAGGCTCAGGACCAGTCCATCGGCGTGCGGCAATGCGCCACCGGACAGCCCGGTACCGGCGCCGCGCGCAACGACCGGGATTCTGCGCGCATGGCAGAGCCTCAGCACCGCCTGCACCTGCCCGATCGTTTCGGGCAATACCACGGCCAGCGGCAGCTCGCGGTAGGCTGACAGCCCGTCGCATTCGTAGGGCCGCAACGCCTCGTCGCTGGCCAGCACCGCGGTCGCAGGGAGGATCGCGCACAGCGCATCGGCCAGCGTGCGCTGCTGCTGTCTGCGGTCCAGGTTGTCCATGTTATGCGGCATCGTCACATCAAGTTTCAGCAGACTGAAGATTTAACCACGAAGGACACCAAGGACACGACGGAACTGAACGAAATTGCTTTGTGTCCTTCGTGGTTGATCAACAGGAGGTGGTGATCCTGTTGCGGTTCGTTGTGCTCACCCCAGTTTACGGTGGTCGGCGGTCACCGGCCCGGCCAGACGCCGAAACACGGTCGCGAGTGCATCGTCGTCGCCGACATTGCCAGGAAAGATTACCACCGGCAGATTCGGGTATTGGGGGTGATCGTCCGGACAGCGTACCACCGAGCAGCCGGCCAGGATCTGGCCCAGTACCCGGGCCGTGCGCAGCGCCAGTCCCTGGGATAATACATCGTTCGAAGTAATGCCGCCCTTGCTGATGAGGAAGCCGATATCGGCCGGGAGGCGATGAATGATCGTCATCAGGAACGCGGACACCACCTCGCCAAAGTCCAGGCGGGTCTGTTCATCGGTGAAGATCATCTCCTTGCGGCTGGTGAAGATCACCATCGTCAGACGCCGTGCATGTGCGGCCTCGATGCGCTCGAGCACACTGCCGAGCAGTTGCTGGTCCTGGTCGGGCAGGCGCGTGACATCGACCTCGATGGGCGCAACGTCGGGTTCCTCCAGCAGGCGCTGCAACTGGCGCGTGGTCTTGCCGACATGCGAGCCGACCACGACCGCGCCGGGCCGGTCGCTACGCACATAGCGGTGCATGTCTACGGCGGCGACCGGCTGCGGCGGCAGCGCGGCCAGGGCGCTGACGATACCGGCGGCGGCGCGGCAGAGGAAGCGCTTGCCGCACCTGGCAGCCGCGTTCAGGTCCGTGGCGAAGGCGGTGAGATCGGCATGGGTTTCCGCGTCGACTGCGCAGGCGACATTGCCGGAGAGCGCCAACAGACGGTCGAGACAGCCAGCACGGATCTCGTCAAGGCCAAAATGCTCGACCTGGTCGGCACGGATACGCCCATGGGTCTTCTCTTCGACATAGTCCGGCAGAAAGGCGTGTTGGTAGCCGAACACCGAGTCGCGCGCGAACTCGGTCTCGTTAACCGGCACCGGCCGGCCGTCGACGAGCAGGTAGTGCACACCGTCGCGGGTGATGCGCCCGCCCTCGATGAAGGCGGGGATCAGGAAATGTGCATCGAAAGGACCCAGCTCCTCGGCGATGACGTCCGTCTCGACCGGATAGTGGCCACGCAGGGTGGAGTCCGAGCGGCTGATGATGATCGGTTCGACAGCGCGTCCGGTCCGTGCGAGTTCGTCCAGTGCGATCCTGAGATTGCGGCAGACCTCGCGCGTGATGTCTGCTGCGCGGCGGGCAGCCATGCCACGCGTGTTGGTGAGCACGAAGAACAACGGTGCCGCATCTGTCAGCGCCATGTACAACGTATCCACATCCCAGCGCAGCAGCAGCAGACAGCCATGCACCGTCTGCGAGCCGGTCGGATCGTCATCGAGCACCACGAGTCTGGTTGCGGTCATCGGCCTGCCTCGTTTGATGTTGTAAACCACCAGATCATTTGAACCGCCAAGACGCGGAGGACGCCAAGAAAAGCCTTTTTTGAACCGCCAAGGCGCCAAGACGCCAAGACATCAAGGATATTTGAACCGCCAAGGCGCGGAGGACGCCAAGAAAAGCCTTTTTTAAACCGCCAAGGTGCCAAGACGCCAAGACATCAAGAATGTTTGAACCGCCAAGGCGCCAAGACGCCAAGAGAGAGTTGATGATGTAAGGATCAGCCGGTTGTCCAGCGTCGCGTGTTCTCCTGTGGCTGCCTGTCGGTTTTTACATTCAACCAGCTTTATCTTGGCGTCTTGGCGTCTTGGCGCCTTGGCGGTTCAATACTCTTTCTTGGCGTCCTCCGCGTCTTGGCGGTTCATAGCGGTTCATAGCGGTTCATGAAAGAGTTTAATCACCGTCCCAACAACACCCGCGCCCGTGCCTCGATCACCGGGGCGTCCACGCCGTTGAAATTCATCAGCTCACCGGGCGTGGCGACGGTCTCGCCGCGTTGCCAGCACAGGGCGTCGCGCTTGGTCGAACTGCGCAGCAGCACCGGTTCCAGCGTCGCGCTCGGGCCGCCGCTGACGGCGAGCAGGGCGTCGGCGTCGAACAGCTGCGCGAAACACGTGTCGTCCATGAACTTTCCGTCCGGTTCGCTGACAGTGTCCCAGCTCACGTCGCCGGGGCGATACAGTCGGCGTGGGTTGGCCACGCTGACGATGCGTACGCGCACGCCGGTCTGCTCCAGGCGGTCTTTCGCCGTGAACACCGGCAGCAGGATCATGTCGCCGGCCACCGCCATGACGATCAGCGGGCCGGTGCCATGCGCGGTCTCGTACAGTGTTACGGCACCGTCTTCGATGGCCGCACGTGCCTGTGCGAGGGTGATACGCACCGGCAGCGCCGTCTTCGAAGCGAAGATGGCGATGGATTTGTTGTGGGTGCCCAGCGCCCAGTCGTAGGCCGCCTGGATCATATTGGCGTCGCACGGGAACAAGGGGTAATGATTGCCGTTGCGCATCATTGCGGCACAATACGCTTCGAGCTCGGGGCGTTGATGTGTCCAGCCATTACGACCCTGTTCCAACGCACCGGCAGTGAACATGTTCACCTGCGAGGGTGTCCTGCGGCGCAGTTCGGCCAGCGCCTGTGAAACTGTTTGCACGATCGGCCAGCCGTTGATGGCGAAGCTCTCGTAGGACAGCCACAGTGAACGGCCACCGAACAGGGCGATGGCCGCGGCCAGGCCGGCGCACGCGTCTTCGCTCAACGGTTCGTAGACCTGCCCGTGCGGCGACTGGTTGTACAGCGGGTCGGTCGTCGGATGGCGGATCTTCAATGCGTCGTTGATATTCTTCATCGCCGAGGCCTCGTTGCCGTCGGCATTGCTCACGATGAAAGACGGATCGCGCTGGCCCACGGCGGCGACCACGGCACCGAAGGCGGTGGCCGGCACCTGCTGCTCACCGACCGGGAATTCCTGCAGCGGCAGCACGCCGAGATCGGGCAGGGTGCGCTCACGCTCAGTGGCCACGGTCCGGCCCGCGGGACCGCCGCCGGCACGGGTGAGATTCGTGCGTACCAGTTCCCAGGTATCCATGGGCAGTGCACGGCGCTTGAGGCCGTCCATGATGCGCTCGGCATCCAGGGTGTCGGCCGGATACAGGTTATGCGCCTTGGCACCGAGGGCGTGCACGCCCGCCCCCTTGAGCTGTTTGATGATGAAGGCTGTGAGCCGGCCGCCCAGTGCCTGCCTGGCCGCGCGCTCGATACCTTCGAGCACAGCGCCCTGGAAGGCCAGCCGCTGCGTGGGCGAGAAGCGTGTGCTGTCGACATAGGCACCGTCCTGATCGCGGTCGTCGAAATCCTTGGCATCGACCAGAATCACATCCTCGAAACCATGTGCCTTCCAATAACCGATCATCGCCTCATTGGACAGCAGCGACACCATGGAATGGTGCTCCTGGCTGTAGCCGTTCCACACCAGCACCGGCAGGAAGTTGGTCACCTGCGGGAACGCGGTCTTGAAGTGCATGAACGCGGACATGATGTAGGGCTCGCCCAGGCCGCCGTCACCGAGGGTCACGGGGAACAAGGTGCCGGGGTTGAGCAGGGCGCCGCCCATGGCGAAGTGCTGGCCCTGACCCAAAGGACCGGCCGGGGCGAGCAGACCGGGGATGGCGCCGGACAGGTGGCCGAGCAGCCCATGACGTTCGCGGAAGCGTGCGCACAGATCGGCCACGGTGCGGATATCCATCGCCGCGAGTGAGCCGTCGAGAAACATGGCGCTGTAGAAGCCGGGGGCGTGGTGACCCACCTCGGTGACGATGTGCTTGTGACCGAGCATCAGCAGCGCGGCATGGGCCTCGGCCGAGGAGGCATAGCCGCCCGGATGGCCGGAGGCCTTGCTGCCGCAGACCTGCAGGGTGAGGTAGCGCAAGGCGTCGGCTGCCAGCAGGGTCTGGAATACTGCGGCCGGGTCGGCCGGGTCGGTGATGGCGGTCGCGCCCGCGGCGATGGCCGGCGTGGCGGCGAACCGGTCGGCGCCCGGCCAGGGTTGGCCGTAATAGTGGATGCCGTCGCGGAAGTCGCCTGTGGTCAACGTGAGTTCGGGGGTACTGCTCATGGGTGGACTCCTGCTGAAAATCTCAGTTGCACGTACGATACGGGGTCGGCTATGATTCCGCAATCCGCAATCGATTCCGTATCGTGAAATTTATGACAACAAAATCTCCTGAGTCCCACACCGGTTCGGTCCAGGTCATCGATCGTTTGACCGCGCTGTTGGAGGCCCTCGCCCGCCAGCGGGATGCAGTCAGCCTGAAAGTGCTGGCTGCCGACACCGGGCTGCATCCGTCCACGGCCTTCCGCATCCTGGCCGCGGCCATCGAGAACGGCCTGGTCGCGCGCGAGGGCAGCCACTACCGGCTGGGCATCCGCCTGCTGCAATGGGGCAACCGCGTGGCCTCGCACCAGGATCTGCGCCGCGCGGCACGGCCGTTGATGGAGACCTTGCGCGACCGCATCGGCGAGACGGTGAACCTCACCGTGCGCCAAGGTGACGAAGTGGTCTATCTCGATCGGGCGCTGCCCGAGCGCATGATGCGCGTGGAACAGCGCATCGGCAGCCGCGCGCCCCTGCACGTGACCGCGGTCGGCAAGCTGATGCTGGGCGAGGGTGGCGCCGACGCGTGCCGGGCATATGCGCAGCGTACCGGTCTGCCGGGCTACACGCGCTACAGCCTCATCGACGAGGAACAGCTGGTGCAGCATGTCTCCGGTTGCCTGCGTGCCGGCTTCGCCTATGATGACGAAGAGGCCGAGACCGGGGTCGGTTGCATCGGCGTGCTGGTGCATGACGACAGCGACGAAATCGTCGCCGGCCTGTCGATTTCGGCACCCATCGAACGGCGCCGCGATGAGTGGGTGGAACTGCTCAAGGACACCGCGCGTGAATTGTCTGCGCGGCTGGGCTGAGCGGTGATCCGGTCACCTTCCGCAAGCAAGCGTTGTTGGCCACGGAAACACACGGAACAACACGGAAAAGGTTCATTGTATAAAACCCGGAAACCAAACCGCGGAGAATGATCCGGGGTTTACTTATGAAACCTCTGATGAATCCGTCATTGCGAGGATGCCTGGACCCGAAGGGTGAGGTACCCATAATGATGCCCGCAGGGCTTCAATGGGCGCAGCCACGCGGCACCAGCGAGCTTGTGAGCGCAGAACGCCCGCAGGGCGGCCCCGCAGGGGTGAGCGCCGCGAATAATCTCCAATTTTTGATCCGTCGTCGAAGGAGATTGCTTCGCTTCGCTCGCAATGACGGTACGACGAAGTAATCAGAGGCTCCCTATTGAATTCTTTCCGTGTTGTTCCGTGTGTTTCCGTGGCCAATAGAATATTGTTTCATTGCGTTCTTCGCGTCCTTCGCGGTAAAAGTTGGCTTTCAAAATGGCTCCAGTTCCGGCTGCGCATGATGACGTACATTCACTGTGAGACTGCCTGTGTTTTGCCCTTGTCCGTGTTGTTCCGTGTGTTTCCGTGGCCAACAGTATTTTTGATTTTTGACTGAGGACTGTGCATGGATCCAAGTTTCTGGCTTGCGCGTTGGGAGGCCAACGAAATCGGTTTTCATCAACCGGATATCAATCCATATCTGCCGCGCTACTGGCCGCGGCTGCAGGCACCGCACGCCGGGCGTGTGTTCGTGCCACTGTGCGGCAAGAGCCGCGATATGCTGTGGCTGACGGGCGAGGGCTACCGTGTCATTGGCGTGGAGATCAGTCCCATCGCCGTACAGGCCTTCTTCGCCGAGAGCGATCTGCAGCCGCAGGTGGACGCAGACGACCGTTTCCGAGTGCATCGGACCGCCGAGATCACGCTGCTGGAGGGTGATTTCTTCGATCTCCGGCAGGCGGATCTCGGCCATCCGGTGGCGGTGTACGACCGGGCATCGCTGATCGCGCTGCCACCGGAGATGCGCCAGCGCTATGCGCGGCATCTGGCAGCGTTGCTGTTGCCCGGCACCCCCGTGCTGCTGATCACGCTCGACTACCCGCAGGCGGAGATGGATGGCCCACCGTTCGCCGTCACGTCGGCGGAGGTGGCAGAACTCTACGCCGCGGATTTTTCCATCGCCGCGCTCCCCGGTCAGGATATCCTCGCCGAGAGTCCCGGCTTCAAGGCGCGTGGCCTGACGCGCCTGACTGAACAGGCCTATCAGCTGGTGCGTCGCTGAGGGCGGTGTGCCGTCAAGGTGAATCGATCGCCTTGTCCGCCTGTCCTGGCTTGGCTCTTGCAGGTAAATCTTTGAATTACTGTCGGATCTCACGGTCGTTACCGTCACCACGCTGTGGCCAGGGTAGCGCTGCCGTTATTTAAAGACATGATTTTAAAAGATTTACTGAAGAGGTGCTGGCTATGACGAATGACAGCGCAGCGCGACGCAAGCACTGCGGCCGTCGCCGACCGCGCAGGTCCTCTGGCGCCCGTATCGGCTGCATCTGGATCGTCCTCAGCGGAATTCTGGCGGTACCGGCGTCGTTCGCGAGTGCCCCGGCGACGGCGGGCCGATCCGGCGTCGACGCGGTGCTCGTCATCGATAGCTCCGGCAGCATGCGGGAGACCGACCCGCGGCGCTTGCGCGTACCGGCGGCGAAACTGTTCATCTCACTACTGGGCGTCGAGGACCGCGTCGGACTGGTCAGTTTCAGTGATGCCGGCTATCCGGTGACGCGGCTCACGCCGACCACCGGCGCCAATCGCGAGCGGCTGCTGCAGGGTGTCGACAAGGTCTCGGCCAAGGGCGCCTACACCAATCTGCATGCCGCATTGACGGCGGGCGTGGCGCTATTGCAAGGCGATGATCTACCGGATCGCAGCCCTGATCTGGAACGCCGTCGCCTGCTGCTGCTGATGTCTGACGGCCGCATGGATACCGGCGACTTCGAGCGTGACCGGGCGTTGCTCGACAAGATCCGTGGCGAGACACTTCCCGCCCTGGCTGCGGCTGGCATCGAGGTCTACACCATCGCCTTCACCGAGGCCTCGGACATGGCGTTACTGCACGAGATGGCGGCGCGCACCGCGGGCATGTCGCGCCTGGCCTCCAACGATCACGAACTGCAAGCGGCCTTCAGCCAGATCTTCGAGCGTGCCAAACAGCCCGACATGCTGCCCATCCGCGGTGGCGAATTCCAGGTCGACGCGGCCGTTGCCGAGGTCACGGTCGTGGCCTCGAAGGCCACGCCTGCGGTGAAGATCCGCCTGGAGACACCAGAGGGCCGGACGCTCGCTGCGACCGCTGCGGGCGAGGGGGTGCGCTGGTTCGAATCTGAGCAGTTCGACATGATCACCGTGCTGCGGCCGCAAGCCGGCCGCTGGCGTCTGCTGGCCAGCGACGATCGCGACAGCCGTGCCTATATCGTGACCGATCTCGGCATGGATGCGTACCTTGGCGAGACACCCGTCTATGTGGGCAGCGAACAGGCCGCCGAGGCCTGGCTGGTGCAGAATGGCGAAATCATCACCGCAGATGAATTGCTCGCGCAGACGCGCTTTCAGCTGCAGATCTTCCATCCCGACGGCACGCTGAGCGAGGTGGCGCTGGCGGACACGGGCCTGAACGGTGACCGTGCCGGTGGCGATGGTGTGTTCAGCCAGCCCATCGTCTTCACACAGCCCGGGCAACAGCGCGTGCGGGTGACCGCCAGCGGCGGGACCTTCGAGCGGGAAAAGACCCTGTTCGTGGAGGCCGTGGCAGCAGACGTCGCGGTCGCGCAGACGGCGGCACCGGCCGTCGCAGACGAGCCGGCTACGGTACCTGCAGCAACCGAGCCGGAGGTTGCATCCGCGGCCGAGGCGCAGGCCGCCGGCACAGCGCCCGAATCCGGGATCAATATCGGTCTGGTCGTCTCGCTGTTCGTGTTGGTCAACGCGTTGATCGCCGCGTTCGTCGGCGGCGTGATCTTCTGGCGCCGGCGCCGCGCGGCAACGACGGCACCGGCCGCGCAGGACGTCGACTGAGGCGCGGTGGTGACCGCGCCCGCGTTCTACGCACTGCTCGGCCTGCTCGAGGCGTTGGTGGTCCTGGGCGTGGTCGTGGGGGTGCTGTTCTACCGGCTGCGGCGCAGTCGTGCCGAGACTGCGGCGCTTCGATGCCGTCTCGAGCCGGCCACACCGATGGATGCGGCCACGGCCACGGCCACGCTGTCTGATTATGCCGGCTTTCTGCGCCAGCAGATTGAGCGGTCGAACCGCCTGTTGGGCGAGACGACCGAGGCCGTCGCAGGCACCGCTGTAGCGACCGCAGCCGATCCACAGACCGACCCCCATATCAACCCCGAGACCGACCCGGAAGTACGGCAGATGCTGGCGCTGCGGCAGCAGTTCCTGCAAGTGGAGCTGACCGCTCAGGGCCCAGCCGCCGCGGGAGATACGCTCGCATGGCGGACGCGCCTGGTCGAGGGACTGAATGCACTGGTCGCCGGCTGGTGTTCACCGGCGAACGCGCCGGAGGGCGTCGCCTCCGCGGCACGTGATGAACTGACCCAGTTACGCGAGCAGATCGCCCACCTGAGATCCGTGATCGACAACCAGCACGCGGTCATGCGCGAACTGCGCGAGTCGCTCGAAGCGCATGGTGGAGAGGACGAGGCGTTGCAGACGATGGTACAGCGACTCGCCGTCGTGGGGCGTGAGGGCGAGGCACTGCAGCTGCGTCTCGGCGCCAGGGCGCGGGAGGAGGAACGGGCGCTGCGTGCCCATCCGGATGCCGAGCCACTGCGCGACCTGGTCGGCAGTCAGCAAAATACCATCCAGCATCTCCGACAGCTGCTGGCGCAGCTCGCCCCCGCAGGCGACACGGCCGAGGCGGTGCAGGCCACCATCGGTACGATCCAGCGCACCAACGATGAATTGAACGGTTGCATTGCGGTACTGGAAGACGAGAACACCATGCTCCGCGCCCGGGTCGAGGATCTGCAGGTACAGCTGGCGGGACTGGATGGGCAGACGGAAACGCCTCCCCGGCAGACCGCGGCCGACACCAACGACCTGCTGAAGACGCTGTTCGACCAACCGGATACCTGATCCGGCGGGTCGATGACCCCGGTGCGGCCCGGTGCGGCGCCCGAAGATTCCTAGGGAATTCTGAAATAATGTCCGGCGCCGACGATGCGGTCTCGCCAGTAGGGACTGGCGAGGGACTCTACGCTGACGCGCTTGCCGGTGCTCGGCGCATGCACGAAGCGCCCATCGCCCACGTAGATACCGACGTGCGAGATCCGCCGCCCTCCGATGTCGAAGAAGATCAGGTCACCGGGGAGCAGATTGCGGTCGCCGACCGGGCGAGAGGCGCGGAACTGGCGGTCGGCGGTGCGCGGTACCGGGATACCCGCCTGCGCGAAGCTGAAGCTGACCAGGCCGCTGCAGTCGAAGCCGCGCGGGCTGGAGCCGCCGTAGCGGTAGGGCGTGCCCACCATGTTCTTCGCAGTCTGCACCACCGCGCCCCGGGACCCCGACGGCACGGGGTGTGCGGTGCGCGCGTCCTCCGGTGTGATCACCGTCACCGGCGGTCGGCTCGCGCAGCCGGACAGCGCCAGCAGTACTGCGGCCAGCCACAGCAGCGGTGGCAGGTGGAGTCTCGGCCGATGAGGGGCTGGATGCAGATTCATGGCTGACAGCGGGACGCGGGTCGCGTACCCTTAGGCGCGCTCGTTGAAGGACATGAGATACCCCGTTTAGCCGGACCACAGTCCAGATTCTTTAGCCTCGACCGATCCCTATGGCCGTCCGCCGCCGCAGTTCGCGCAAGCGAAGATCCAGCCGTCATGCCTCACGCCGCCGCTTCCCCTGGCTGCGGCTGCTGATCGTTTTGTTCGTCATCCTGGCAGGTTACATCGTTTACCTCGACATTATTGTACGTGACCAGTTCGAAGGCAAACGCTGGGCGCTGCCGGCACGCGTCTATGCGCGGCCGCTGGAGCTGTATGCCGGACGACCGCTCACGCCCGATCAGCTGACCGGCGAGCTGGAGCGGCTCGGCTATCACACGGTGCGCGAGCCGACGCGTTCCGGCGAGTACAGCCGCAACCGCGAGACCTTCCATCTCCAGACACGTGGCTTCACCTTCTGGGATGGTCCGGAGAGCTCGCAGCGGTTGCGGGTCGAATTCGCCGGCGGCCAGATCGGCCGGCTGATCGACCGCGCCCAGAACCGTGAGCTGGATCTGGCCCGCCTCGACCCGCTGCAGATCGCCAGCATCTATCCGGCGCACAAGGAAGACCGCCAGCTCGTGCAGCTCGCGCAGGTACCACCGCTGCTGATCCAGACCCTGCTGACCGTCGAGGATCGACAGTTCTACGCCCATCACGGCATCTCGCCACGTTCTGTACTGCGTGCGATGTTCGCCAACCTGCGCGCCGGCAGCGTGGTGCAGGGCGGCAGTACGCTCACCCAGCAGCTGGTCAAGAACTTCTTTCTGAGCAACGAGCGTACGCTGACGCGCAAGGTCAACGAGGCCTTCATGTCGTTGCTGCTGGAGGCGCATTATGCGAAGGACGAGATCCTCGAGGCCTACCTCAACGAGGTCTATCTCGGCCAGGACGGCCCGCGCGCCGTGCACGGCGTGGGGCTGGCCAGTCATTTCTATTTCGAGCGGCCGCTCGAGGATCTCGCGCCCGATCAGATCGCGCTGTTGGTTGGCATGATCAAAGGACCCTCCTATTACGATCCGCGCAGGCATCCGCAACAGGCGCTGGAACGGCGCAATCTGGTGCTGGACCTGCTGGTCGAACAGCAGGCGTTGAGCGCCGCCGAAGGCGCCCGCGCCAAGGCGCGGCCACTGGGCGTGCTCAAGCGTCGCCCGTTGGCGGCCAATGCCTATCCGCACTTCCTGGAACTGGTGCGCCGCCAGTTGTATCGCGATTACCGCGAGGAGGACCTGACCTCGGAAGGCCTGCGCATCTTCACCACCCTGGACCCACAGGCGCAGACGGCAGCCGAGGCGGCGGTCACGAACCGTCTGACGCAGCTGGAGCGCAGCCGCGGCCTGCCGGAGAACAGTCTGCAGAGCGCAGTGATCGTGACGGCCGCCGACAGCGCCGAGGTCCTGGCCGTGGTCGGCGACCGCAATCCGCGCGCCGCCGGTTTCAACCGCGCCCTGGATGCGGCACGGCCCATCGGTTCGTTGGTCAAACCGGCGGTGTACCTCGCCGCCCTGGGTGCGCCGGACCGCTACACCCTGGCGACCTGGGTGGACGACACCCCGCTCACGGTGCCGACGCGCGTCGGCGAACCCTGGGAGCCGAAGAACTACGACAAGCAGTACCGCGGTCGCGTCCTGCTGTTCGATGCGCTGACCCATTCCTACAATATTCCGACGGTACGTATCGGCCTCGATATCAGCGTGGACAAGGTCGTCGCCACGCTGCGCCGGCTCGGTGTGCAGGGCGAACTCCATCCCTACCCGTCGCTGCTGCTGGGCACAGTGGATCTGTCGTTGCTGGACGTGACGCGCATGTACCAGACCCTGGCGGCCGACGGCTTTCGTTCACCCCTGCGCGCCATCCGTGCCGTGGTCGCCGCCGACGGCACGCCGCTGCAGCGCTATCCGCTGGAGGTCGAGCGGGTGGCCAATGCGGAGCAGGTATTCCTCCTCGACTCGGCCCTGCAGGCGGTGGCGACCGAGGGTACCGCGGCCGCGCTCGGGGCGCGTTTCGGACGCGACGCCGGCATCGCCGGCAAGACCGGTACCACCGACGAGCTGCGCGACAGCTGGTTTGCCGGCTTTACCGGCAATCAGCTCGCAGTGGTGTGGATCGGGCGTGACGACAATCAACCGATGGGGCTGACAGGCAGCAGTGGTGCGGTGCCTGTATGGGGTGATTACATGGCCGGCGTCGGTGTGCAGCCCCTGGTGCTGTCCCCACCGGAGCGCGTGGAGCTGGTCTGGATCGATCGTGCCACCGGACTGCGCGCCGACGCAGGCTGCGAGGATCGCGTACAATTGCCCTTCCTGAACGGCAGTGCCCCGCAGGTGAACGCGCCCTGCAGCCGGGGCGAGCTGCCCAGACCCATCGACTGGCTGAGAGGTATCTTCCGGTGACGTTGCTGTCGCGACTGTTTCTGATCTCTTGCTGCGTGCTGCTCGCCGCCTGTGCCGGGGTGCCGCAGACCCGCAGTACACCCGCCCCGGTGATTTATCCGGATGGGATGCCGCGAGACGACCGCGGTGTCGAGACCTATCCAGGTGGTGCCGGTGGTGGCGTCGAGACCTTCCCCGGCGCGGAGACCTACCCCGGTGTCCCCGCCGATCGCGGCAGCGTCACTGCCCCTCCACCGGCCGGCAGCCCGGCCGTGATCGCGCTGCTGGACCGCGCCGATCAGCAGTATCAGGCACACGACCTGGATGCGGCCGCCGCCTCGCTGGAGCGCGCCCTGCGCATCGAACCGCGTAACCCGCGTCTCTGGTATCAGCTGGCCACCATACGACTGGAGCAGGGGCAGTACGGTCAGGCCATACAGATGGCGGGTAAGTCCAACAGCCTCGCCGCCGGCGACACGCGCCTGCAGGTGCGCAATTGGCGGTTGATCGCCGCGGCGCGCCGGGCACAGGGCGATGCCGCGGGCGCGCGCGCCGCCGAGGAACGCGCGAGCCGGCTCGAATAGGCACCACCGTGCCGCCGTCAGGTGGCAGGACCGGCGGTATGCCACGGGCATTCGTGTACAATCACCCCAATTCGTCGCGGGCATCGCCGCGGGCATACCTGCAGGCAGCGGTGAGTTGCAGGGCAGGGGGCCCGACGGGCGCGACCTGAGCCAGGGGGGCAGGGTGACCGTCTACGCCGTCGACAAACTGATCAGCGAAGCGCGCCGGCTGGCCGCCGAGTACCGACGCACGACCGGCAAGCCGTTGCCGGGCATCAGCGCTGAGATCGCCGAGAACGATGCCGCCCGCCTGCTCGATCTGGAGCCCGTGAAGGATGAAACGTTGGGGTATGATGCCGTCGGTCGTGGCGGCTCACGCCAGGGTAAGCGCATCCAGATCAAAAGCCGCACCATCTTTGACGACACCAAGGGCGGACACCGCATCGGCCAACTGAAGACCGGCCAGGACTGGGACAGCGTCCTCCTGGTACTCATGGACGAGGAGTACGAACCCTTCGAGATCTACGAGGCGGAACGTGATGATCTGGTCGCGGCGGTCGCCGACTCCGAAGGCAGCAAACGCGCCAAACGCGGCCTGCTCTCGGTGGCCAAGTTCAAGATCATCGGCCAGCTGGTGTGGACGCGTGAAGAGGGCGAGATCGGCGACGGGGTCTGGGATAACCGCTCCGAGCGTTGATCGCGATGCCGAGCCCGAACAGGTGTTTTGGCCACGGAAACACACGGGAAACGGGTAAGCGTCGTGAGCCATGATAGCGGCCGGCCGGGTCCTGTGACGGCTGGCACCGTGGCACCTGCCTCACATGGTATCGTCGGTGTGTTTCCACGGCCTAAGCCGGTTTTCAGGATTTGCATCTGCTAAAGCCATTTCAGCCACAGAAACCCGATCTCGTCCCGCAGCGGCTGCTCACCGCCTCCGGGTGATGGAAGCGCTTGGGTGAAGCCTATGATCTTATCCGTATTCTTCCGTGTCTTTCCGTGGCCACTGCGGTTTTTGGGTTGAATGGACCTCAACGACGTCTTCGCCGCCACCGGTTTACTCGCCCGCGCGCTGCCCGGCTACGCACCGCGCGCGGCCCAGCGCGACATGGCCGAGGCGGTCGCCGCCAGTCTCCGTGACGGGGCGACGCTGATCGTCGAGGCCGGCACCGGCACCGGCAAGACCTTCGCCTACCTCGTGCCGGCGCTGCTGTCGGGCCGCAAGGTCATTGTCTCCACCGGCACCAAACATCTGCAGGACCAACTATTCGACCGCGATCTGCCTGCGCTGCGCCAGGCGCTGGGCGTCAACGTACGCAGTGCGTTGCTCAAGGGGCGGGCGAATTACCTGTGCCTGCACCGGCTGGACCTCGCGGCGGCGGACGGACGCTTCGCCAGCCGCGCGCAGGCTGCCGAACTCGAGGCGGTACGCAGCTGGGCGGGGCGCACCCGCAGCGGTGACATCCGTGAGCTCGTCGAGGTCGCCGAGGATTCGTCGCTGTGGCCGCGGGTCACGTCGACCAGCGACAACTGCGTGGGTAGCGACTGTCCGAGCTTCAACGACTGCTTCGTCGTCAAGGCGCGGCGGGCGGCGCAGGACGCCGATCTGCTGGTGATCAATCATCATCTGCTGTTTGCCGACATGGCGCTCAAGGAGGAGGGCTTCGGCGAGCTGCTGCCGGGTGTGGATGCCGTGATCGTCGACGAGGCCCATCAGATCGCCGACGTGGCCAGCCAGTTCTTCGGCATGAGCCTCGGCAGCCGCCAGCTCACCGGCCTGGCGCGCGATGCGGTACAGGAACATCTGCGAGAGGCCGGTGACATGGCGGATCTGCCCGCGGCCGCGGGCATGCTCGAACGGTCCGTGATGGATCTTCGCCTGGCGCTGGGCACGGGTACTCGCCGTCAGCCCTGGGCGGCTGTGGCCGGCGATCGCCGGGTGCGCGCGGCAGTGGCTGCGCTCGGCGAACAGCTGGAGATGTTGCGCGCCTGGCTGGAGGTGGCGGCACCGCGCGGTCGCGGATTGGAGAACTGCTGGCAGCGCGCTGAACGTATCGCCGAGCGCCTGCAACTGACTGCCGGCCAGCCGCCGCCGGACCATGTCCATTGGTTCGAGACCTTCACGCGCAGCTTCGCCATCCATTGCACGCCGCTGTCTGTCGCGCCGCAGTTCCGCGCGCGGCTCGAGGCGCTCGACAACACCTGGATATTCACCTCGGCGACGCTGGCCGTGGGCGACAGCTTCGACCACTACATCGCGGCGCTGGGGCTCGACCGGCCACGTACTGCGTGCCTGGAAAGTCCGTTCGATTATGCGCACCACGCACTGCTGTACCTGCCGCCGGATCTGCCCGACCCGCGTGCCGACACCTATACGGCCGCGGTGGTTCGGGTCGCGGGCGCGGCCATCGCTGCCAGCGAGGGGCGCGCCTTCCTGTTGTTCACCAGCCACCGTGCCCTGCAGGAGGCCGCCGCCGCACTGCGAGGCAGCATCGAGTATCCGCTGTTGGTGCAGGGCGAGGCGCCGCGCGCGGAACTGCTCACGCGCTTCCGCCGGCTGGGCAATGCGGTACTGCTCGGTACGGGCAGCTTCTGGGAGGGTGTGGATGTGCGCGGCGCGGCGCTGTCCCTGGTGCTGATCGACAAACTACCGTTCGCGTCGCCGGGCGAACCCGTGCTGCAGGCACGCATCGATGCCCTGCGCGCGGCCGGCGGCAATCCCTTCGTGGACTTGCAGATACCCAGCGCCGTAATCGCACTGAAGCAGGGTGTCGGCCGGCTGATCCGCGATGTCGACGACCGCGGTGTGCTGGTGCTGTGCGATCCGCGACTGGTGGGCAAGAGCTACGGGCGCATCTTCCGCACCAGCCTCCCGCCCATGCCGGTGACACAGCGGCTGGACGACGTGCAGACCTTCTTTTCCAACGGGGACACGCGCACCGCGCAGGCGTGAAGAGGGGTGTGAGAATGAGCGTGAAGATTCTGGCCCTGGAGACGGCCACCGAGGCCTGCAGTGCGGCACTTTTGATCGACGACCAGATGCTGGAACGCTTCGAGATCGCACCGCGGGGTCACGCACGGCTGCTGCTGCCGATGCTGGACGAATTATTGGCCACCGCCGGACTGCAGCCGGCACAGCTCGACGCCGTCGCCTTCGGCCGCGGGCCCGGCAGCTTCACCGGCCTGCGCATCGCCGCCGGCATGGCCCAGGGCATCGCCTTCGCCACCGACCTGCCGGTGCTGCCGGTCTCGACCCTGGCGGCGCTGGCGCGTCCCGCCCTGTTGCGTGCCGGCGTTGAGCACGTCCTGGCCGCCATTGATGCGCGCATGGGCGAGGTCTATTGGGCGCCCTATGGACGCAGCGCGAACGGCGAGCCGGAGGCGCTGGGTGCGGAGCGGGTATCCGCACCGGAGCGCGTTGACATATCCGGGGTACCCGGGGGTGCCGCATGGTCCGGCGTCGGCAGCGGCTGGGCCGCCTATGCGGCACCATTGCACGCACAACTGGGCGACCGGCTCGCCGGGATCGATGCCGACGCGCTGCCGCGCGCCGGCGATATCGCCCGCCTCGCCGCGCTCGATTTTGCCGCCGGCCGTGTGGTCGCCCCTGAACACGCCCAGCCCATCTATCTGCGCAACCAGGTGGTACAGCGGCCGGGGGGATGATCCCCGTCGAGAAGGCGCCACGGAAAGCCCGGGCGCATTCCGTGGCCACGAAACCCACGAAAGAATCGTAATGCGGGTCACTTCTGTCCCATTAGTTCTACCCTGAAAACACTCATTTCAGCCACGGAAGCACACGGAAAAACACGGAAAAATGCTGTTAAAATCGTAGGCTTCACACGACATCCCAGGTCACTCGCCAAGTATTGAGACAGAACTTTGTGATGCGGTTTCATTTCAATGCCTTCCGTGTGCTTCCGTGGCAAATATGGTTTTTGTGTTTTTGAGACAGCAGTGAATGCGGGTGAACCGTTCGTGTTTTTCGTGGGACTTTTTTTGACGAACAGGGCAGGGGCGGTATGAACGCATTGGATGAGCTGCTGGAGATGATTCGCGGCAAACCCCACGGGGCCGCGTCGCTGGTGCTGTTCGCGCTGGTCAAGACACTGTCGGCGAAGCAGGGTCAGTACCTGTTCCTGCTGAACAAGCTCAGGGACCTGGACACGGCGCAACGGCAGCTGGCCTACCGGCTGATGGAACGGATGGCCGCAGGCGATAACGAGCTACCGGACTGGCAGGCCAAGGTGCAGGCGATGGAGGACGCCATCCGGCGCGGCTGAACCGCTCTTCAGAGGTAGCTCTTGGCCTCTTCGCCCGGATTGGGCAGGCCCGCGATGCGCCAGAGTTCCCGCCCGGTGTCCTTGAACAGCCCCGCCACGCAATGCGGATCGAGGTGATTCTCCACGCAGACATGGCGTAACGACGGGACCCCGCCGTTGGCATAGTAGTGCCTGCGCAGGCTCTGAATCACCGACCAATGCGCCTCGGTCAGTGGTCCGATGCCGTCGCGTTCGGCCAGCTGGCTGGCGATGAGTTCGTTCCATTCCTCGGGGTGAGCCAGAAATCCATCGGTATCCAGCTCGACCGGAATGTCGCGGGCGATGTCCGACATATGCGGGTGCTCCCATAGCGGTACGACGGCCGCCTCGCGCGGTGTCAAGGCGGGGTGCCAGGAGTGGTCCTACTTCTATAGGTGAGCAGATCAGGCACGTCAAGGTACGTTCGGCCTGGGGTTTTACCTGCCATCATCGGGGCGCCATCGATCGAATTTCCATGAGTACCCGCGCGTTGCCGGCGGGGGCCGGGCTCAGTGATGCCCGTCCTCATCCGTAAACGGCCCGTCCTGGTGCTCGATGTAGTTCGCCAGATCGTCGGGATGCACATAGGTCTCGCTGATGACCTTGCCGCGGACGGAGATACCGGCCCGGTGGACGCTCTCGGGATCACCGCTCACGAGTGGGTGCCAGTCCGGCAGGTCGTGGCCCTCGTTGAGCA
>JACDJB010000491.1_pt1 | contig 41573 bp, 37 predicted proteins | sample 7454121 | NCBI WGS metagenome assembly JACDJB01 (sample SAMN14253290, study PRJNA609438) | sludge metagenome | isolation source: sludge after 25d culture with pyrite | collected 2018-12-20
GTTTTGAGCACATTGGAGGAAAAGTACTTGCACTCATTCTCTATGATGTTACTACCCTATATTTCGAGACTCAAAAAGAAGATGATTATCGGAAACCAGGGTTAAGTAAAGAACGCCGATTAGAACCGCAGATCATTATCGGACTACTGGTGGATCAAAAAGGTTTTCCCTTAGGTTTACACAGTTTTGAAGGCAATAAAAGCGGAAACAAAGACCATTCTGCCTGTAATAGAAGCTTTTCAAGCTCAGCATGGGTTAAAAAAGGTTACCATCGTAGCTGATGCAGCTATGCTCAGCACAGCAAATTTAGCAGCCTTCACAGAAGCTGGTTATACCTACATTGTGGGCTCTCGGCTTTACAAGATCCCCTATGAGCTTACAGAATTTCAAAAGACAGGCGAAATGATTGACCAACAAATTGTCGTCTCACAGCAGAAAGGATATCGAGTAATCTACCAGTATAGAGCCAAACGGGCGGCGTTAGATCTCCGAAATATTGAAAAACAGATTGCCAAGGCAAAAAAGGCGATCAATGGACAGATACCAGCCAATAGAATGAAGTTCTTGACAATACAGGCAACTAGCAAACTACTTAATCAGAAATTGATTGATAAAGCGAGAGCACTGGCGGGCATCAAGGCTTATGTAACTAATTTGGATATCCCGGATGAAGAGGTGATTGCTTACTACCACCAACTTTTTCAGGTGGAAGCTTCATTTCGAATGGCTAAATCTGATCTGAAAGCCAGACCCATCTATCACCGTAAGCGAGATGCAATAGAGGCTCACCTTACGATAGTGCTGGCTGCTTTAGCTATTAGTAGAAACATTGAATATCAGACTGGAATCAGTATAAAGAAATTTGTGAAGTTGATTCGGCCACTGCGATCTGCGATTGTAACTATCAATTCTGAGGAAGTATTCACTGACCCAGAGCTTTCTCCAGAGATTCGTTTAGTGCTAAATAATCTGGCTTCAGGACACTAGGATGATAAACTCAGGTTTTAAAGAAAATTTAATTCTTAGTTCTTCAGAAATTTTAGATTGGTGTGCTCTAATTTTTTACTCAAAAGTTTAAAAAAATTTATCCATTTAAAATTTGGGGTGAAAAATATCTCCAATCCTATTCATTTAAAACCACATTAGTATGAGAAATCTTTGAGAATCCAATAATATAAAAAAATCAATCGCTAAGACGCTCTTGAAAAATTGAGGTATTATATTACAATACAAGAACAAATGTTCCTATATTTTAGTAAATCCAATTTAATTACATAAAAAGGAAACAACAAATGACAAAGAAACCTGTCAAGGAAACAATATTTGCTAAAGGTATTTCAATTGGGATTTATACTGAAGATTTTCAAAATGAATTTATTTCATTAACAGATATTGCCAAGTATAAGAGTGAGGACCCAACTGCAGTTATTTCTAATTGGATGAGAAATAGAGATACGATTGAATTTCTTGGTCTGTGGGAATCATTACACAACCCAGAGTTTAAACCCCTCGAATTCGAGGGGTTTAGAAATCAAGCAGGCTTAAATGTTTTTACTTTATCACCGAAAAAGTGGATCGAATCTGTAAGTGCAATTGGTATTGTTTCAAAGCCTGGTAAATATGGAGGGACTTTTGCTCACTCAGATATTGCCTTTGAGTTTGCTTCATGGATTTCTGCAGAGTTCAAACTATACATCATAAAAGACTATAAACGACTTAAATCTGATGAAAATAGTCGATTATCATTACAGTGGAACTTAAACAGAGAGATATCAAAACTTAATTATCGAATTCATACGGATGCGATTCAAGAAAACTTGATCGTACCAGATCTTACACCAGCTCAAATTTCATGGACTTATGCGAATGAAGCGGATGTACTAAATGTTGCTATTTTTGGTACAACTGCAAAGCAATGGCGTAATTCCCATCCGAGTTCTAAAGGGAATATCCGGGATGAGGCAAATTTAAACCAATTACTAGTTTTAGCGAACCTGGAAAGCTACAATGCAGTCTTAATCGAGAAAGGAATTACCCAATCAGATCGTCTGATTGAATTGAATAGACTAGCCAAAAAACAATTACAAGCAATTCGTCGAATTGGGTCTGATGAGATAAATCTACTCAACTTGGATGAACAAGATCCCTCTTAATCCAATCACCCCCTGATAAGTGTCAGGGGGTGATTGATTCGGAGAGAAAAATGAAAAAAAATTTGGCAACTCAACAAAAGTTGAGGAATTGCATTTGTTATGGCATTTTGAAACCATATTGCTCTAACACAGCAAGTGGAAATTCAAAACGCACAGTTTTTTCCGGGTCAACAATCTGGCAGAATTTCAATTCACCTGCCAGGCTCATCAACATACCGGCATCATTGACTGAAAGACCCACAAACTCGGTCAGGAATTTTGCCATGGCATGGGTAGCTCCACTGGCTGCTTCATCCAGAGTTGCTGCAGAAAAGATGGTCGCAACCAGTTCATCATTGCGCAAGAAGGGAGTTGGCAATCCCTTCAAAGAATCAACCACTTCCGTCTTAAAGCGCACCTCACCAGGGGTTTCAGCCCCACAGATCACCACCTCGCCATCCCCCATGGCAGCGTGAAAATCCCCGGCACCAAATAAAGCACCATCCACACCGACGGTGAAGTACAAGCTAGCCCCTTCGGTTACCAGCGTGCAATCCATGTTCCCCCCATGGGCTCCGGGTGTACCATTGGGTACTGAACCACTGGCAGGCGCAACCCCAATTACCCCGATCATGGGTCTTTTCGGCACACACACTTTGTTTTTATAAACGACCTCGTCACCTTCCAGTTTTAGTACAACTGTTTCCATTTCGGTGATCTTATCACCAAGCGCTCCCTCACCGGGTAGGGTGACCATGATGGAGTGCTCCCCAATTTTTTGTTCAAGCAAATCCACGCGCAACACATCCCCTGGTTTGGCACCCTCCACGTAGACCGGACCGGTTGCAGGGTTTACATGATCCCAATCGAGTGCATCAAGCAGATCGTTTGAGGTCTTAAGTTGTCCTTCAAAACAATCATGAGTTTCCAAAACAACTTCTTCTCCCTGTTTTACACGCAGAACAGGTTCTAATTCAGGATGAAAAGCAAAAAACACATGTTCGCGAGTTACTTTTTTTGTCATCAAATACTCCTTTTATCGCAATAAATTGAATATAAATTGTTCCGTTAAATTTCCCAGGTTGAAAAAATTTAACAACATGCCGGTTATGATGATGGTCAGGATGCCCGTCATAAAAAGGTAATCATCCTTTTCGAATTTAAATTCACGACGAAACGTACGCTTGCTGATGTTGTAATCAAAGCCACGCGAGAGGATCGCAATCGAAATATCCTGCGAGCGTTCCAACGTAGCCAGAAAGATCGGAATGAGTAAGGCTGTCAGCACCTGCACGCGCCGCACCAGATTTTTTGGTTTGACATCATAGCCACGTGCTTTTTGTGCATCGGTAATTTTTTGCGTTTGTTTGGTGAGTAAGCCAACCGTCGAAAAACCAAGTGATAATGCCAAACCCATTTCTGGCGGTAAACCACGCGAGGTCACCTGTTGCGCTACCACTGCCAGAACAAGGCAAGCCACCAGCATGAAACCTGTTTGGTATGTCGGATTGGGTAACCAGGGTATCGGTTGGCTATTGAGTACCATTGGTAGCATTGCTACCACCAGGACGATGGCAATTACCAGAATGACGACGAGGTCAGAGGATGAAAATTTACGTTTCCCTTTTTCCGTGATGGTTAATGCCAGTTCTACTGGGGGGGTGCTGTAGAGCATCAGATGCACTGCCAAAACCACACTGAAGAAGCGGAAGAATACAGCTACACCACGGATCAATCCTTCGACTGTTACTGGAATCCATTCGGTAAAAGGGATCAGATAAAACAGAAAATGGGCATCTTTAGGCGTAAAAAATATGATTTGAAAGAGTGAAAATGTGAAGAAGACCATCACCAACACTCGTAAATTTTGATTCAGTAATTTTCGATCAATTGCTTTGGTACCTAACCAGTAAATCAGTAAAAACAATAATCCCATCAGGATCGGATCCATGATGATAACCGCAGCGATCGTGATCCCAACAAACATTAATAATTTGGTGCGCGCATCCAGGTTGTGAAGTAAAGAGTTACCTTTTTGATATTCAATTGCCATGCTGCACCTCAGTGATTTTTTCTAAATGTTCTTTCATTTCATCAAATCCAACCGTCCATTGTGGTACACCCAGATCGGAAAGTTGAATTGCCAATTTTGTAAGTTCAGGCAGATCAAGAGAGTTCGCGTACATCAATTCATGATCCATCAATAATTCACGCACGCTGCCATCATAGGAAACTCGGCCGTGTTGCAATACGATTGCTCGTTTAGCGAACATCGCTGCGTAATCTACACGGTGAGTGATCAATAAAATGGTCGTTCCCATTTCGTTAAGACGTTTGATAATGGCGAAGATTTCATCGATCATTTCCGGATCCTGGCCGGTGGTAGGTTCGTCAATGATCAGGATTTGGGGTTTCAATGTGAGCACGGATGCCAGGGCAAGCCGTTGTTTCTGGCCTTTTCCAAGATCGAAAACTTCGCTATCTATTTTGTCACTCAAATCCACAATTTCAAGGGCTTCGCGGATGCGATCCTCAAATTCCGTAGGATCAACGTTATGTGTCTTTAGTCCAAAAGCCATTTCTTCTTTAACTGTAAAAGAAACGATTTGGTGATTTGGATTCTGAAAACAGAAACCAACATCTTTTGCCAGAACATGGGTTGGGGTTGTGGCGACATCTTTACCCGTTACCAGAACCTGCCCTTTGGTTGGTTGTTGTAAACCAATCACATGCCGTACCAAAGTTGTTTTACCTGAACCGTTTCTACCCAGGATCGCAACCAATTCACCGGATTTGATGCTCAGGCTGACATCACGGAGTGCTTCCTTCTCACCGGTGTATGTAAAACTGACATTCTTAAATTCAACCACCGCCTCGCCTTCATGATGATGTCCATTCTGATACTGTTTGGATGGTAATGATTTTAATGCGTATTTTTTGCGTAATGATTGATTAAATTGGGTTGGTGTGAGGGTTAAGTCCTCTAATTGCAAAGTCTCTGCCAGGCGCAGAATATCCGGTCGTTTCAATACATGTGGGATATCACCTTGAGAAAGAATTTCCTGGGTTGGTCCATCACGAACAATCTCACCATTTTCCATTACAATCATTCGTTCAACCAACGGCAAAGTTTCCTCCAGGGCATGTTCGACGATGACCAATGTCTTTCCGCGTACACGAGCTACCTGTACCACCAGATTGAGAATATAAGCGCGTCCAGCCGGGTCTAGATTTGCCAATGGTTCATCCATCACATAGATTTCAGGGTGCATAGCATAGGTGGCTGCAATCACACAAGCTTGTTGTTCACCCCCGGAGAGGTTATGTGGTTCACGCTGCTCATAGCCTGTCAGTCGGGTTGCTTCCAAAGCAGCTTGAACACGCTGGTTGATTTCTTCGCGAGAAACCCCCAGATTCTCAGGGCCAAAAGCCACCTCATCCAGCACACTGTTGGTGACCAATTGGCTTTCCGGATCCTGAAAGACCATGCCCACCAAGGACGCCAAACCACCAACACGGGCTTTTAATGTGTTGTAGGGACCAACCAGGACAGTACCACTGAGTTGACCTTCGTGAAAGTGAGGGATTAAACCATTAATACAGGAGCACAGGGTTGTTTTCCCACTTCCAGCCGGCCCGGTAATTAAAACAATTTCCCCTGGTTTTATGTTTAAATTAATGTTTTTGATTGCTGGTTCATCACTGCCAGCATAGGTAAATGTTACATTTTGAAATTCGATTGGATATGTCATATTCCTTCTTCTTTAGTCGCTTCAGTTTGCTATTGGGTTAGCAAACTGAAGCAGGCTGTAATGAAATTAAGCTCTTACCAAAGGGGGCGTCGAAAACGCTCTGGCAGAGCAGCCATAATAATGGTGGTGACAACTGCAGTAAGCGCCATCTCAGGCATTGCCCCAATTTCTAAAGCACCTAAGAAAGGCAGGAATCCACCATATTCAGGATCTGGATAAAATACAGCTAAACCAAGCGCAAACAATGGAACCACAAAAACAACGTAATATAGCAAAACCTGGACCGCCCAGGCAACCAGACTGGCAACTTTGTTGTTTCGTAATCGCCAGCTAAAATGTTTATAAATAAGGCCATTGAAAACACCACCAACAACATGAGCCAGCAGGCTGGCGAGTGGAATACCGGGTTCGGCGATACCAGCTAGCAAACCGATCACAATACCGCCCATGGGGCCGGTGAGGGATGCACCGATAGTGGTAAAGATTTCACGCGGATCAGTAACGACCGGTGTGCCGGGAATGGGAATCGTGACACCGGCTAAAACTAATGCTAAAGCTGCACCACCAAATGCTGCAGCAACACCAACCTGACGGGCGGATAAAACAGGTTTTTTTTGTTCATTGACCAAATTCATTTCTGATGATTCTTCTGACATGAGATACTCCTATTTAATATTTTGATGTTAGTTAGTGAGTTGAAAAAAGGTGAATAATTTATGGGCGACCTCCTGTGGCTCTGTTTTTCTTGTTGCTCATCTTCTCCTCTTGTGATAAAAAAACCACCCGATTGGGTGGCTTTTGTTTGAAACTTTTTTTTTATATGCAGGTCTTTTACCTGATTCTGCCATCCCAATGCTGAAATTTTCGCTCCATAATCATAATGAAGGAAATAATATAATAAGCAAAAAGGATGAAGAGGGCAGAATTGTGCATTTGCGCTTTGGTTGTTAACCTTCCGGGGTAAAAGTTTCCCCTATTATACAGCCCATGACTTATATGTCAAGAGAATTGGTGATAATGGACCAGAATGCATAGACCTTAAAATATGCTGTTATTCCTCGAGGTGCATCGCACCTTTTACAGGCTGGTGCTGTGCACTTAGCGATTAACCAGCTAACAAGAATCATGCGAAATAAGCATTGTTAACCAAGGACCAAAAGTGCGCGGCACCTAGACCACAGACCCGATGACATTCTCTGAGGTGCAACGCACTCCTGGAAATTAGATTCCCAATCTTTATGGTTTGTCCATTCGATACTCATTCTCCCTAAGTGCATCGCACCTACGCACCATTCACCTGGTGCATTGCACTTAGTGATCGGCAGATCCTTCATTGACTGGACGAGGTATTTTGAGAGAAGTCCTTCAGAAGTGCGCTGCACCTAGACCTCAAACCCCGTAGTAATTCACCCATTAACTAAACGTGCAATGTACCTTAGCTCATAGCCAGAGGTGCAACGCACTCCTGGACTTTTGATTCCCAACCTCAGAGGCATATGCGAGTGATTCTCTTTCTCCCTAAGTGCATCGCACCATTTTCCAAGGTGTAACCCTGGCGGGGCATAAACATCGCACCTTAAACAAATAACCTCTGGCGATCGCCAGAGGTTTTGTGTTCGCATTCTTATAAAATTATTTACGGTGTTGCAGCCAAGGCAGCAGCTGCGTCGACCAAACCGGAACCAGTCGCATCAGCTTCCCAAGAGAAAGTTTCAGGTCCACTGGGAGTATTAACCTCTAAGGAACCTGGTGCAAGGTAAATAGCTGAACCCTCTAAAATTCCTTCTGCTTGTCCAGCAGTCAATGCAGGATATTTCTCCGCCATCAATGCCACGATGCCAGCCACATGCGGGGAAGCCATGGAGGTTCCACCTAAGTAGTAGTAGCTTAAAGTATTGCCACTATTGATTTTATAGGGTCCTACGATCCAACTACCGGGGGCAGCTACATCAAGATCCTGTTCAGCTAACTCACGGCTGGAGAAATCAGTGATGTAAAAGTCATCAGGATCGGTTGGTTCTGGTACATCCAATGCGTTCCACCATCCACCAGTGGTCCACTCACCAACCCAACCGGAAGCCGCAACAGAGATAACCGGCTCGTATGCCCCTGGATATCCCATGCCAGCATCTCCCTCGTTTCCCGCAGAAGCAACTATGATTACACCAACAGAAATTGCATAATCGATGGCTGCTTTTTCCACAGCGTCCAACCCAGAGCCACCCAAGGACATATTAATCACAACCGGGTAATCTGCTAATGGACCTGCTTTTAAATCAGCCACATAGGTAATACCTTGCGCCACGACAGATGACCAACCAGAACCATTCTGGTTCAGGACCTTAACCGGAATCACTGTGACCATCGGTGCCACACCATTTATAGGCGTTGTTCCAAGACTATATCCAAGAATTGTGCTGGTGACGTGTGTACCATGGCTGTTAACATCATGCTCCCACTTATTGGGTTGTGAAGAAACGTTACCCACTTCACCACCGCCACCACCAAAGGAGATTGCATATTCTTCGGCAATCCGCTCTTCAGGGAAATAACCTCGCCATGAATCCACCAAACCGGTGTCCAATACTGCTACATAAACACCAGTGCCATCAAATGCGACCTGGCGATTGTCAAATCCAAAGTCTGTTACATTCACGGCATCCAGATCCCAAGTACTGAGACCGTCTAAAAAGTCTTCTGCAGCTACAGTATCAATGGGTGCACCGTTCCGCTCCGCATCCGGGTTTACAGCTTCCACAAATGGCAATGTGCGTAATGCATCCAATTGGCTTTCACGCACACGCATGGTCAAAGCATCAATTTCAACCAACAATTTTTGCACTTTGCCGTGCTTTCCTAACTCAGTAAGAATGTCATCATTGATGTCCGTATTGAGCACAACATTGACCCCGATATATTGATCCGGGGCTGCTACGACGGTCGAAGCACTGCTCATGAGCACCGCAACGATCATAATGAAACTAAATACTATTTTTTTCATCCCTACCTCCAAGAAAGGGTTTTGTCCAAACCTCATATTTGATTGAATCAATTTGGGCAAAGGTTGTTGATTCTGAATCCAAGAGAATCACCAAAATTGTAGAACTAATCGAAACTTAAGCAAGTTTTAATATATAGATGTATTAGATCATCTTTGTCCATTAATTATGAAAATATAAATGTCACCCTCAAGTGACATCCATCTAATATTTATAACAATTTTTATACTGGCAACATTCTTGCACCAATAAGTCCATACAAATTTTATTAAAGGATTCGCTTATGAATCTAACAGTGACATTCTCCAGGGCGTTCAACAAATTGCCACTCAATATCCGGGAAAAAGTTACTCTCCCGTATTTATTTTTAGCCATTCTCCTACTGTTAGGGGCTGCTTTTGTGGTTACCCAGGTGGTTTTTGATACGGTTGAGGAGCGTTTTACCAACCAATTGGTAGAATCCAGCAGTTTAGCTTCAGGCAGGTTGGTAGAGGAAGAAAATCAGATCCTGAAAGTGTTACGACTGATTGCCTATACACAAGGAGTTCCAGCAGCCTTTGAATCGGATGACCCTCAAGCATTGCGATCATTAGCCTTTGGGATTATTGCAAATAACCAACAGGATGCCGTCGAATTTCTGGATAGCAGCGGTAACCGGTTGTTATCCATTTATCACCAACAAGATGGTGACATCGAAGATTACGAGTTTACAACGGGTGGGGAAAATATATTTTTTGATCAGGCTTTTGTTCAATATGCTTTACAGCAACGTGAAGATACAAAAGGGGATAAGTTTGCTGGTTATGTACCCACAGAACGAGGAGAGTATTTTTTTATCAGTGGTCCGGTTTATAACGCGGATGACCAATTGGTCGGTGTGGTGCTAGTTGGGACCAAACTTTCCACAATCGTTAAAAATCTTCGCGAAGAAACATTAGCCCAAATCACGCTCTATGATTTTCAAGGTAAAACTTTGGCAAGTACATTTAGTTCTCCGTCTGCTTTAAATGAGCAGGAAGTAAGAGAAGTTTTCCTTAACCAATCTCAAGCTAGTTTTATCCGCTCCAATAGCGATCGTGAATTGAACGTACGTGACATAGGTTATAGGGAAATTTTATCACCATGGTCAGTACGCGGAGAGGACAACCTGGGTGTTATTGGGGTCGCCTTAGGAGAATCATTCCTGGTAAGCACCACCAAAGTAACTCGCTTACAAATTTCGATCATGACTGGATTATTGTTGCTGCTAGTCATTATTTTTGGCATTAACCTTTCTATTTTAATTACCTACCCGATCATGAAATTGGTTGAGGCTTCCAAAAAAGTTAAGAACGGTGATTTGGATGTAAGGGTTGAAACGGTCAGTAAGGATGAATTAGCTTTGTTGACAGATAACTTCAATGAAATGATTTGCAGTATGCGGGATTCCAAGAAAAAAATAATAGATTCCTATGACAGCACCCTGGAAGGTTGGTCGAAAGCTTTGGAATATCGCAATGAAGAAACCAAGGGTCACACAGATCGCGTAACAAATCTAATGATGAAATCAGCGAAAAGTCTTGGGCTTGAAGAATCTCGTTTGGAACATATTCGACGCGGTGCTTTGTTGCATGATATTGGTAAAATGGCAATCCCAGATATGATTTTGAATAAACCACATACACTCACAAAGGAAGAACAAGAAGTTATGCAAAAACATCCTGTCTTTGCTTGTGAGATGCTGAAGGAGATTGAATTTTTACAACCTGCACTAACTATACCCTATTGTCATCATGAACATTGGGATGGAAGTGGCTACCCACGCGGGTTAAAAGGTGAAGCAATTCCTCTGGAAGCGCGTATTTTTGCATTGGTTGATGCCTGGGACGCGATCACAACAGACCGGCCTTACCGTAAAGCTATGACGACGCAAGAAGCTGTCGAAACAATTCGTAATGAAATCGGTACTCATTTCGACCCAGGAATTGCTGAACGTTTCCTGGAATTGGTGAGCAATGAAAATTAATCTGAACGTAAGGGTATGAATGCATAAAAAATTCTTGACCGGGATTTACTTCAATAATTTGTATTGGATTGGATCAATAATCCTGACAACAATTATTATTTCTAGTGTATTTATCTCTACCGTTAACACATTCACGGACCGAAATGAAAATAAATTCATAAAAATTCCTGCCATCATCCAGGCAAAAGAACAGGCTAATTATGCCGACGGGATTGAGGGATTGGCTTTTCCTGGAATAGACCTGGCAATTGTCGATGAAGTGATCGGTGATTCTCAGCAAGGCCAAAGTAACCAGGAGGAAGTTGAAGAACGAATTGCCAGCCTGGTTGAGGTTTTCCAACAACCAATCCCAACTGCTACCGAATTTTCCCCACCAAACGAGGATTTTGTGAATAGTAATTCACCAACTCCTACTGGATCAGAAAATTCATTCACAGCAACAAACACCTTCATCCCGGTTACAGGTACAAGTACGCGTACAGGAACAGCTGGGATCACGCCAAGTCTGACATTTACCCCATCAATGACCTCAACATTAATAAATTCTCCAACAAATACCTTTTCTCCTACCTGGACAATTCTTTCTCCTACCAGCACGAAAACATCAACGCTAATACCAACAATTACCAAGAGTCAAACCTTAACTTTTACTCTAACGACCACCAGCACACTTTATCCAACAATCACTTATTCTCCGACTTTTACAAGAACCATTACGCGGACACCGACTTTCACAATTACACCGACCTGGACAGGAACCTTCACTCCGACCTTTACTCATTCTCCTTCATCAACATATTCGCCGACTCTCACTTATACGCCTACTTTTACTCAAACACCAACTTTCACATTGACACCTACTTGGACAAGTACCCGAACGCTAACCTTAACATCAACATTGACACCTTCAATTACCCCCTCACCGACTTTAGTGATCTGTAATCCAGAAGGAAAAACATTTCCATTGGTTAAATCCATGTGGCCAGTCGATGGCAGCACGGATATTCCAGTGAATATTCAATTACAAATTATTTTTAATCAAGCAATGGACGCAACTACGCTGACATATGGCGATGTAACCCACATTGTCATTTGTGAGAAGATAAATGATAGTTCTAATTCCTGTCGATCGGGTACCGAAGTACCCGCACGCATTGAAATCCGATCTGCTATTTATCAGAATGACACTGTATTTATTTACCCCTCTGAAAATTTAGATTACGGGATCCTGTACACCTTATTCGCAGGAAATCAAATAACTGCTCATCCGGATTGTTCATCAGTAGCTAAGCCACTTGGGGGACGAGAACAAAGCAATTTCACGACAATCTTAGAAAGACAAGAATTAAAATAATCACGAATTTGAATAAAAAGGTGTTTAGTGAGGCCGCCTCACTAAACACCTTTTTAGTACTGACGAGCTACTTATTATTTATTGGGTAAGAAGCGGGTTACTTTTGTTCCGCATTTGGGGCAAACACCTTGCACCATCTTACGACCATTTTCAGACACTTTTACGGTTCCACCTTTTACCTGAACCTTTGCACGACACTTTACGCAATAACCTTCAAAATCCATGATCACTCCTTCTCTAAATAAATGTGAACTTCCTCAAGTAAAAACCTGGAAGCTAAATTGCAGACTTTACGCCTGACTTTTTTACTATAAGATAAAAAAACAATTAATTCAAGTGTTTTATGCAAGAAGTTGTACAGAACTTGCCGTTTTTTAGAACAAATGATTGGAAAATGATGTATTAGTGTTGGTTTCTATTAAAAACGTTGCTAAATGGTAAAATTGGGCTCATTCGATACAGGTAACGCTCTACCTCTACTTGTTCCAAAGGAAAAACATTGGCGGAAAATTTATCATCACAAAAATTTAAATTACTGGCCTGGTTGGTTCATTTTTATACCAGTTTGGGTTTGATAACAGGACTTTTTGCATTGCTTGCGATTGTTGATCATAATGCCAACCTTGCTTTTCTATGGTTAGGACTTGCACTGATTATTGATGCGACCGATGGCACATTGGCTCGCAAGTTCAAGGTTTCTTTTTGGACACCAGGTTTTGATGGTCGCAAACTTGATGATATTACAGATTACTTGAATTATGCTTTTATTCCCGTCTTTTTTCTCTGGCGCTTTGAACTTGTAAGCGGATTATGGGTCTTCATCCTGCCACTGGTATTGTTATCGGCTGTATATGGATTTTGTCAGACTTCAGCGAAGACCGATGATGGTTACTTTACCGGTTTTCCTAACTTCTGGAACCTGGTGGTATTGTACCTGTATATTTTCAATTGGCATCAAATCATCAATGCTTTTATTCTGGTTATCCTGGCAATCCTGGTATTCGTCCCTATGAAGTTTGTTTCATTCAGCCCCCCCGGTAAAGTAAAAATTGTCAAAGGTCTATCTTTGGTGTATTTCACGATGCTGGTGATGATTGTGATCTACAAAAGTCAGGTAATTGCGATGATTTCATTGATCTTTCCGCTGCTTTATTTTGGATACGCAATTGTTAGAAGAGGGAATGCAGAAAGTTTGATAGTATCCAGCGAATAAACGCTTTTTTTAAGGGAAGTCCTTATCCTCCAATAAAGCAACTGCAAAAGAATCAGGTTATCTTTTCAATTTTCCCTTGAGTAATCAGTACTAAATGTTGATGGGTCAGTCGAAAAACAGCATTAGGGGTGCCAGCTGCTGTCCAGATTTCCTCGTATTGCAATAAATCCTGGTCGATCAATGTTTCAATTTTCTGTTTGTGTCCAAGAGGAGGGATGCCACCAATCGGAAAACCGGTTACCTCACGAACGAAATCAGCATCAGCACGGGCAATTTTCTCCCCTATGATTTCCCGAATGCGTTTCTCATTCACACGATTACCCCCACTAGCAGTAATCAAGACAGGCTTGCCACTTTTGGTCTTGAAGATTAATGATTTGACGATTTGTTCCACCTTGCAACCAATCGCGGCTGCAGCTTCGGGGGCAGTACGGGTGGAATCTGGAAGTTCTACTACTACCAGATCAAGTCCAAATTCAGCTAAGGCTGCTTGTACTCGTAATGCGTTTTTGGATAATTTCTTTTCATTCATGTTTATTAATTTACATCCACTTCCTGCTGCGCATCCACAAAAACATACCAACAGGCAATAGAACAAATATACACAAAACCAAAATCAATACGGGTCGGTTTGTCCAGGCTAAAAATGGAGGATCAGCCGCAAAGAAATTCATGCCGAAGAAACCGGTTAAGAATGAAATTGGCATGAAAAGTGTGGTGATAATGGTCAGGGTTTTCATCACATCATTCATTCGGTTATTAATAACAGAAAGATAGGTTTCTAGAACACCACCGATGAGATCACGAAGACTTTCAGATATATCAAACAAACGAACCAGATGGTCATAAATATCCCGGAAAAAGACTCGTTCCTGTGGGTCAATTACATGATCATCTCCACGGGCAAGTTTATTGAATACTTCCCGCTGTGGCATTAATATCCGGCGCAAATGTAACAATGATCGCTTCAGGGTAAAAATTCTTTCAATAAATTCCTGATTGGTGCTTTTGAACAACATATCTTCAATTAAATCAATTTCATCTTCCATTTGATCCACTACTGGAAGGGTTTCTCCGATCATGTCATCTGCAAGTTTATAAAATAAATGGTCAGCGCCACGCTGCAGGAAACGTGAGTCCCGTTCAAGATTATTTCTAACTCTTTCAATAATCGGAATATTGATATTTTGGTAAGTCACCAAAAAATGTTTCCCCAGAAATACATCCAACTCATCTGTTTGTAGCAGTTCTTCTCCTAAAGGATCAAAGCGAATATTATGTAAGACCAAATACAGATAATCACCCCAATCATCTACACGCGGAACATGGATTTCATCTAAGGCATCAGAAACGGCCAGTGGATGAAAACCGAACAGATCTAATAAAATTTGTTCACTTTCCCCATAAGGAGTTTCAATCATATCCACCCATAAAACACCTTGTTTTTTTTGAAAGGCCGCTTTTATTTCTTCAAAACTCAAATCAGTTTGAGTAGTCCCATCCAGGTAATAAATAGTTTTTATCATACGTTAATTCTACGATTAATTTTTAAAAGTGGAAGTGGATAAAAAGATAAGCCTAAAATTATAATTGAAAAGAGGGCATTTCCCCGAGCTTGCTGCGAAAATGTCCACAAAATCCGTCCCATCGGGTGAATTCCCGTAATACTTCTTAGCTTGCTGCGAGGATAGGGATTTCAAGGATTTTGGTTTATCTCAAAAAAATTTTGAGCACATTGGCTAACTGCCCAAAATTTGAGTATTTGAATTTTATTGCTTCAGTGGAGCGTGCAAGCCTAGAAATTTCGCTAAATCCATATTCTGGCAAGTTGCGAGCGTTTATTAAAAACTGCATTAGTTCCAACCCGGTTTGGCCGGGTGTCAACTCCTGCCATTCCAGCTCACTATCAGCTTTGTAGTGAGGAAAGAGGATCAGACGGACCGGAGGTTGGTAATAATGATTGTTTGGTCTGATCAGCTTGGGATGGATCAGATCTGAATGGCTGCCCACCATCATTAAATCATTATTATCGTCATAATTGATGATATTATCCAACACCTTACGCGAAGGTTTCTTTATATGAAGTGGACGATAAAACGAGAGCATTTCATGCGATTCCCAGGGGAAATAAACAAACTCATCACTCAAATAATCACATCCCTGTGAGATCATCCAGGCAGCAAAAGTGCTTTTACCAAAACCAATTCCACCAGGCACCAGGATCCCTTTGTCGTTGTAGCCCAATCCAGCGGCATGAAAGAGCACCCCGTCTTTGCTGTAAAAAGCCAGCTGATAACAAATTTTGCTTAATAACATTTCAGCAAAATCTACCAAGTGTTTGGATTTATAAATTTGCTCTCCCTCAAGGAATAGAATATAAGTGGGGTCTGGACCATCAAGATACTCAACTCGCAAAATGGAGGGGTTTTTATTTTGGTTGCTCGTGGGAAATGGATAAATGATTGCGCTAAGGATTTTTTCAATGATCGGTTGATTATATTCAACGATTACACTATGACCCGCATAATAAATTTGCTGAGATCCCTTTGATCTCATACGAACAGAATTGATCCGTGTTTCTTGAAGAGATTGATAGTTTCCTCAACATCTTGTTTGATGCTATTTCCTGCTTCAGGAAAAGTTTCGATTAACAGCGCAATCATGTCAGGTACACTGCGTTGACCATCACAAAGCTGCCAGATCAAGGAGGCGGTTTCATTTAAATAGAGGATGTTAGTGGTTTTAGGGTTGAATAACAACAATTCATTATCCATTTTTTCTAAACGAAAGTCTTGATGGCGAAGCGGTTTCTGGTCAGTCATTAGAGGTAACTCCTGATTGTTATTGGTTTTTAGTTCGTAGCCGAATTTTCATATGGATGATTGTCAAAGCAACAAGGTTGAGAATATGCTTTAGCCAATTGTACCATCTGGCTTTGAACCGACCGTGTCCATACTGCAAAAATAACACCCAATCGGATGGGAAAATGGTTTCTTTAACCCACTGCCAGATCTCCTGTTTTTTCACATCTCGGAGGGGGACCCCCGGCCAACCCAGATAGGGTCGAATGGATTTCGCAGTGTTTTTTCTTGGTTTGATCCTTGCATTGGAGATTAATGTCTCTGAGAGAGGGAATATTTCATGCAAAGCCGTCAGGGTGTGGAGGACAATAGGAAAATTTACCTTGATGAATTGCCAATCGATATCTTCGGCAAAATTTTCGGCAAGATTACAGATGTCTGCCACCCAAATCATCTTAAGTGGTTCGAGATTATGGTAAGAGAAGAAGGTGTGCTTGCACAGATGGTACAGAAATTCTTCTTTGCTAAGTGTTTCGACTGTCACATCATCGGAAATTGATATTTTTTGATGAGGTAATTCGAATTTTCCGAGATATCCCCAGAATTGGTGGTTTTTCTCGGGGAGTAAGCGGTGGTGAACTTCAACCGAGATTTTGAAACCTTCCACCTCTTTGGTAAATGTGGGTAAATGAAGCTCGGAGGGGTGGAAGAAAGCGTCAACAGGTTGTTTGAAACCATTATCAATTAACAATTGGGTAATTTCTTCGCAATCCTCTTTTCGAACCAGCAAATCCATATCCTTCATAGGACGAAAAGCAGGTGATGGGTACAGAAGGTGCGCCAAAGCCATCCCTTTCAGCACCAAAAATGGGATTCCTGCCCGGTTAAAGATTGTAGACAAACCAATGAGTGTGTTGGTGCGTGCCAGGTTGATCAATTTGTGACGTAACGCAAGCGCAGTTAATTCTCTTTGTGTTTCTTGGGGAATGGCGACGTCAGCTTTGCGCAGGTGATAATTAACCAAAGGTGCTATGCCTTGTTCTTCAGAAAGTGTTGGAAGGATGAGCCAGGAATTAATTTGATTGGAGGTGCTTTTTATTTTTTTCTTTAATCGATCTTCTTGATCAAAAGTTGTGCATAAAGAGAAAAGATGAGAAATTCTTTCTTGTAACATGATCCTTCAATTCATTAGTATTATAGAATTACTTTAATTTTTCGTTCTTCTTTAGAACAAAAAATCCTTTTGAATTAATTCAAAAGGATTTTAGTAAATCCTAGTCAAATGAAAGTATCAGTTTACTTCCCAAGGTTCAACAGTAACAGTCGATGTCTTTCCATTATCCAATTTAAATACTAATTCCGCACCTTTAAAGGGATTAATGGTTGTTGGTTGAAGAATTCCATTTTCAACTTTAAATTCTATGAACCATTCAACTAGCCCTGTTTCATTGGTTTGTTTAATCGGTTCTTCTTTCACATTATCAACAGTTAAAGTCACATTTATATCTTTTACAGGAGAATCAATAACTGGGTAAGTAAAAACTGGTAAAATTTGAGCTCCCGAAATTGATCCTGGTAAGCTAAATTCGGGAATTTCTTCAAAGGATACAAAAGCAAAAGCCATAATGCCTTCATCCTCAGTTTGTGGGTCCATGTAAGGATAATAACCACCTCTAATAAAAAGGTCAGGTACAGATGCCTGCGCATGCACAGGCAGTACTCCACTTTTCACGACGGGCTTCAGCCATTTTTCCGGAACAAATCCAGCAGCTACGATACCGCCACTGCCTGCGATGAGTGCTTTAAGGAGATCGCGACGGGATATTTTCTTTTCCATAAATCCTCCGATGAGTTCTTACAAAATATTTAATAATTATACACATATTCCCGCTAAAAAATCAACCTAATTTATCATCAAATATTGTTTTTAAGATTTAATTTATCCAATTTAATTTATCCTCTCTCACAAATCACATTTTCCCATTATACTTACATTTTGCAAGCGTCAGCAGAATTCCGTATCCCCGAGCACTATTCCACTGACAAACGCGGTCCTATCCGCTGGATCTGGTCACATACCATCCGTCAGTGGGTTTTCATCTTTGTTGCCTTAATTGGGGCTTTTGGCAATGCGGCAATGATGGCAGTTGTCCCAATCATCACCGGGCAAGCTTTCAACATCGTTCTATCAGGCAATGTTGATCTGAAAAGGCTTGGCAACCTGGCACTCCTCATGGCAGGTTCGCAGGTAGTTCGTGGTGTTCTGCAATTAGCACGTAACTACGGCTTTGAATTTACTGCACAACGCATTGAGCGTGAGGTTCGCTACGAACTTTACACAAGCTTGCTGGGCAAGAGCATGACCTTCCACAATTTACAGCCGGTGGGAGACACAATGGCGCGCGCTACCAATGATGTACGCGAAGTCAACTACATGTTCAGCCCCGGCTGGAATGTTGTCATTGGCTCACTTAATTTTTTGTTTATGCCCCTCCTGTTATCATCCCGCTATCACCCCGATTTATTGCTGGTACCCATCATTTTTACCATTCTGTATGGTTTGGCTTTGTGGCATTATTTAGTGACACTCAGCCCGATTACCACGGATGTGCGTGCCGCTTTTGGTCACCTGAATACGCGTCTGGCGGAAGCATTGGATGGAATTGAGATTGTCAAAGGAAGTGCCCAGGAAACGCAGGAAGTAATGCGCTTTGGCAAGAATGTCAACAATTATCGCGATAAGATGGTCAGGCAGGGAGATGTGGAAGCGCGTTTCTTACCTCTTTTGCTGCTTGGTTTTGCACTGGCAGGCGGTTTGTTGCACGCTATGCTGCTTTTCCGGCAGGGTATTTTGTCGGTTGGTGATGTAGTTTCCTATTTTGGTTTGCTTTCCATGCTCGGGTTTCCCGTCTCCGCCTCGCTATACGCGTATTCGCGAATTTCGTTGGGTGTAGCAGGTGCACGAAGAATTCTGGAGCTTATCAATCGCACCACCGATTTGGATCAGAACAAAGGTGGATTTGGTAAAACGATGAAGGGTGAGGTGGAATTCAAGAACGTGTCTTTTGCCTATGGCGATAATGACCCCGTCCTGGAAAACATTGAATTTTCTATCAAACCCGGGCAAACGGTAGCGATTGTGGGTCAGACCGGTTCTGGCAAAACTTCTTTGGTGCGCTTGATCAATCGTACCTATGACACAACCAATGGTAGGGTGCTGGTGGATGGTGTTGATGTACGTGATTGGGATCTCGAAGAGTTACGCCAACAGATCTCGATTATAGAGCAGGACATTTTCCTCTTTTCACAATCGATTGCACACAACATTGCTTTTGGAAAACCGGAGGCAACGCGTGAAGAAGTTATTCAGGCAGCCAAGAATGCACAGGCGCATGAATTTATTGAAGGATTTGCCGAAGGGTATGACACTGTCATTGGTGAACGTGGGGTAACCCTATCCGGTGGGCAACGCCAACGCTTGGCGTTAGCCCGTGCTTTTCTGATCAACCCGCATATTCTTATTTTGGATGATTCGACCAGCGCAATTGATTCTGAAACTGAGGATAAAATTCAACGGGCAATCTATGCCGCTGCAAAAGGACGTACCACCTTTATCATCACCCATCGCCTTTCTCAAATCCGTTGGGCAGATCAAATTTTGGTTTTGCGTGGTGGTAAGTTGGTTGCAGCTGGCAATCATGATGATTTAATGAAGACTTCCGAGGCGTATCGGAGGATTTTTAGTGAGTAATTGGGTTCTTCTCACTTGAGATGAGATTCAAAACAAAGGAATTATGGGCTTTTTTGCAGGATTAAACGCAGAGAAATATGATCGACAATATTCCGACCGCCAATTGGCACAACGGATTATTACGTATTTTAAACCGTTTATAAAGCGTTTGATCATTGTGGTTGTTGCTACCCTGATGGTGTCAGGGAGCGATGCAGTCCAACCGGTTATCGTCTCACGCGGCTTGGATGTAATGGGAACCAATCCTGCAGTGGAGCGTATATATTCAATCGCAATCGCAATTTTAGGTGTTAGTGTTCTTAGCTGGTTAATGAATTACATTCGACGGCGGTTGATGGTTCGTGTCATCGCGAATTTGCTTGTGAACCTTGCCACCGATGCCTTTGAAGCTTCCACGGAGCATGATCTCTCTTTTTATGATCAATACTCATCTGGAAAGATTGCATCTCGGATCACTTCAGATACACTGGCTTTTGGTGAATTAGTTTCATTGGTAACGGATGTTGCCTCACAAATTGTCGAATCCTTGATTTTAGCAATTATTTTATTTAGCATTGATTGGCGCCTTACTTTAATTGCAATGGCATTAATCCCCATTATATTTGGTTTGACGATGCTATATCGCAAGTTAGCTCGCAAAGTCACCCGCGAGGGGATGCGTGCCACAGCGGAGGTGAATCAGACCATCAAAGAGACAGTCAGTGGTATTGCAGTTGCCAAGAACTTTAGACAGGAAGCCAGTATTTTCGAAATTTTCGATAAAGCCAATCAGGTTTCTTACAAAGTCAACATCAATCGTGGTTTAGTGCTTTCAATTGTTTTCCCAACATTGAATACCATCGGTGGTATCGCGACCGCCATTATGGTTTACACGGGTGGATTAACCACATCGCAGGGAATTGTTACTGCTGGAGCATGGTATTTATTTATTCTCAGCCTGGATCGCTTTATGTTCCCGGTGATGAGTCTGGCATCTTTTTGGACGAATGTGCAAAATGGTCTTTCTTCTGCGGAGAGAGTTTTTGCGTTGATAGACGCCGATCCGAATGTGATTCAAACCGATGACAGACCTGCGCCAGAGTTGAAAGGTGAGATAGAGTTCTGCAACTTGAATTTCCATTATAAAGACACCGAACCGATTTTAACGGATTTCAACCTTCACATAAAAGCAGGTGAAACGGTTGCTTTGGTGGGTCATACCGGCGCAGGAAAATCATCAATCGCCAAATTAATTGCTCGTTTCTATGAGTTTCAATCCGGCAAGATTCTGATTGATGGAATGGACATTCGTTCGTTCAATCTCAATAGTTACCGTCGTAAATTAGGAATTGTGTCACAATCACCATTTTTGTTTTCAGGAACAGTTTTGGATAATATTTGCTACACCTGTGAACAAGCTAACCCGTCGGAAGTTGAAAAAGTAGCCCGTCAGATTGGGGATGGTGAATGGCTGGAAACGTTACCGGATGGTTTGTTTACAGAGGTGGGAGAACGAGGTGGGCGGCTTTCGATGGGGCAGCGGCAATTGGTATCCCTAATGCGAGTGCTGGTGCAAAAACCAGCTATCTTCATTTTGGATGAGGCTACAGCCAGCATCGATCCCTTCACCGAATGGCAGATCCAGCAAGCCTTGAACCTGATATTGAAACAAACTACCTCAATCCTGATTGCGCATAGGCTTTCAACCGTAAAATCCGCCGACCGCATCATCGTCATGCGTGAAGGCAGCATTATTGAAGAGGGGAATCACGACAGTCTCATGCAAGCGGATGGCCATTACGCTGAGCTGTACAACACTTATTTCCGTCACCAGAGTTTAGCATATATAGAAGAAGCTACTTTTAGGAAATAGGTGATTCTGACTCACTTGCCTCTTGATCCTCCAAAGGATATAATCCATCCATAATACACACCGACCCTTCGAGATGATCATCTCAAGGATGGAGGATTTGATGTCAAAAATTTCAAAAATACTGGTAAGTAGCCTACTCTTACTAATAATCCTGACCGCTTGTGCCGGCTCTGGGTCAAAACCAGAACAAACGGTTGAATCTTACTTAACCGCTATCGTCGAAGCAGACCTCACCAAAATTTCCACCATTTCCTGTGCTGAGTGGGAGGAGAGCGCCTGGTTGGAGTTAGATTCTTTCCAGGGGGTTGAAGTTTCCCTGCAGGATATGCAGTGCACGCAATCCGGCACCGATGGTGATCTGGCATTGGTTACCTGCTCAGGACAATTCCTTACAAGCTATGATGGGGAAGAAATGGAAATTGATCTGGGCACCCGAGAATTTGAATTGGTGCAACAAAGTGGTGAGTGGCTGGTATGCGGTTACCGCTAAACCTCTGGCAAAAAATCTGGACACGGGAAAATCGCTGGGCTTTTTTCCTGTTCCTCATGGTTGTCTTTTTGATCATCCTGACAGCCGATAGTTCTCCACTCTGGATCTATCAGGGGTTTTAAGTGACGATCACTGAGATCTTGCTGCTGGTGGGGGTGGCAGTTCTCTATCGATTAATTTCCAGCACCCGTTGGGGTTCATCAGTCCGGGGTTGGTTTCTTCTATCCCTTTCTACATTAGCAATTTTTTGGTTGCAACCAGCTATGCCAATCCGCTTTTTGGATTTCTGGCTGCCGGTTCTCACCCTAAGCATTACTATCTTTTCGTGGTTATTGACAGCTGAGAAAGATGAATGGCGCAAACGCCAAAATAAAATCACCATCGCCGTTATTTTTCTGTTGATCTTGTTGGTTGCATTAACCCGTTACCTAAGTTTGGATGGTTTACTGACTGCCAACCGACCTCCGCAGACCCAGCAGGTATTGATCGGATTAATCATCTTGATTGCTGTTGGCGCTCTTATCGGGTGGCTGGGAAAAGCAAGCCAAAGGTGGCTGGGGGTTGGTATTTTTCTCATTCTGCTGGTGTTTGTTTTCCTCAAGCTACCGGTGCTAACGCTCTGGCTCAGTAGCATTTTACGAAACCTGGTAGGGCAATCCACTTCCACTGCAACTGCGCTGGATATACGCTGGTTGGGCTTTTCGTACGTAGCATTCCGTCTCATCCATACCTTACGCGATCGACAGGCAGGACGTTTACCAGCCGTCAGTCTGCAGAATTATGTCAATTACGTGATCTTTTTCCCCTCTATCAGCGCTGGCCCAATCGACAAATTACCTCGCTTCGACAAGGATTTCCAAAAGCCACTCACTTTAGATATGGAGGTATTTGGTTCATCCTTTACCCGCTTGCTGATTGGCCTCTTTAAGAAATTTGCCCTGGCGGACACGTTGGGGTTAATCGCGCTTAACGGCCAGAATGCAGCCCAATTGCAAGCCAACGGCTGGGGATGGGTGATGGTATATGCTTACACCTTCCAGATCTTTTTCGATTTTTCCGGTTATACCGATATCGCAATTGGATTAGGACAACTGCTCGGTATTCAACTTCCCGAAAACTTCAACAAGCCTTACCGCAGGCAGAATCTGACTCAATTCTGGAATAACTGGCACATGACCCTCACGCAGTGGATTCGTGCTTACTTTTTCAACCCCTTCACCCGATCCTTACGATCAAAATACCGCAACCTTTCACCAGTTTGGGTGATCCTGATTACCCAGCTCAGCACCATGATTATGATCGGGCTATGGCATGGCATCACCTGGAACTTCGTCCTGTGGGGTATCTGGCACGGCTTGGGGATGTTTGTGCAAAATCGCTATTCGGATTGGGTCAAACCACACCTGACGAAGATTGAAGGCAAACCAACATTGCAAAAAGGACTCTCAGTTATCAACATTGCGTTCACCTTTCATTTTGTCGCGCTGGGTTGGATCTGGTTTGCTTTACCGGAAGTCTCATTATCGCTGCTTGTCTTTATGCAACTATTTGGGTTGGGGGGATAGGAGAAGAGCCATGAATTTCCGATTCTTCCGTAATGTCCTTCTCAAAGCGCTCTTCCTGTTCGTGATTCTCAACTTGATCCTGATCTATTTTCCTCTTTCATCCGGTGGGAAACAGCTATCGCTGTACAACTCAATTCTTCCAGGGCGTGAACGTTTTCCCTTTGGCGAGGTGCCTCAGCAAGCTTATAACTTCAGCCTATATGATGTCGATGCTATGTTTGCTTCGCATGTGGTGGCTGACAAACCCCAAAACCTGAATGAGTATCGTGTTTTTCTCGTGGGGGATTCATCTATATGGGGGACGCTGTTAAAACCCGAAGAAACTCTTAGTGGCTATCTCAACGCCATGGACTTAACCTGTGGAGACCGAGAAGTAAAGTTCTACAATCTAGGCTATCCCACTATCTCTCTCACCAAAGATTTAATGGTGATGCAACGCGCCATACAATACCAACCCGACCTGATTATCTGGTTAACCACCCTGGAAGCATTTCCGCTGGATAAACAACTCGCTTCTCCCCTAGCAGATAACAACCCACACCTCATTCAACCACTTGTCGAAAAATACAACCTGCCACTGCAAATCACAGACACCGAGAAAGACTTGCTATCTCGCAGCCTTTGGGGACAACGTCGTGCTTATGCAGATTGGATTCGACTACAACTCTATGGCTTCCTGTGGGCAGCCACGGGGGTCGATCAATTTTATGACGAATACGAACCCGCTACCTGGGATCTGAAAGCTGACCCTAATTATTATGAGTTCGCTCCTCCCGAATTACCAAACGACCAATTGTTGTGGCAGGCATTACCAGCGGCCAAGGATATTGCCGGTGATATCCCTCTTTGGATCGTTAATGAACCCATCATGATCAGCGAAGGCGAAAACAGCAACATCCGTTACAACTTCTTCTACCCCCGTTGGGCATACGATCAGTATCGCGAGGAATTAGCCGCCAGAACTAGCCAGCTGGAAATTCCCTATATTGACGCCTGGGATTGGATCGACGCTCGCGAATACACCAACTCCGCCATCCATCTCACACCAAAAGGCCAACAACTCTTCGCTGCGAAGTTGTCTGAGGAGATTTTTAATCAGCTGTGTCGCTAATTTACAACTGATATAATAAAAAAGATCAATCAATAATCGACGAAATTACCGGTAATTAAATGAAGAAATTCAACTTTATTCTCTCAATCATCTTTATCTTTTCCTTCATCTTAACAGGTTGCCAGGCTGTTCCAGTGCAAAGCCAGGTTGGACCAACGTTGAATCAGGTAGCCAAAAAGGATACCCCTCCACCAATAACAAAGGCATCAATTACAGTTGAATCGGGGCCAGATGTTAGCTCAACCAGCAGCAATGTTGATGCACAGAATGAATCTACTGCAGCGGACCCAACACAGCTGCCACAACCCACACCTACACCTCGTCCCACATTAGGGCCCGATGACTGGCAGGAATTGCCAATCTTCCCCACTGAAATCAGTGAACGCGCTCGTGAGATTTACCAAAATGGGTTGGCAAGGGGCAATGACCCTACCCATTTCTCCAAATTAGGCGACTGTCAGAATATCACCACCTACTTCCTGGCTATCTACGATACTTCGGACCTCTACACCTTAGGGGAGCAATACCAACATCTTCAGGAAACGATCGACTATTATTCAGGTTCCTGGTCACGTGACAGTATGTCTGTCAAAGGTGGTTTCAACGTCGCATCTGTTTTCAACCCTATGCTCAGTAACCGTGAATTCTGTGAGAAGAATGAATCACCCATAGCTTGCGAACTACGTCTATACAAACCTTCGATTGTGCTGATCAGTATGGAAGAATGGTGGAATGGGGATACCGAGAAATATGAATCCTATTTACGTAAAATTGTGGATACTGTGATAGAGCAGGGTGCCTTACCCATTCTGGCCACCAAAGCTGATAATATGGAGGGCGATCACGCCATCAACCAAACCATAGCGAATATTGCATATGAATACGAAATCCCCCTCTGGAATTTCTGGGCAGCGGTACAACCGATTCCAGCCAAGGGGTTATTAAAGGATGGTTTCCACCTAACCCATGGCGTCAACAACTTCACCAGTTCAGCACAACTCAAACGCGGCTGGGTGCAACGCAATCTGACAGCCTTGCAGGTGCTGGATGCGGTCAGAAGAGAACTACAAAACCCATGAAAAAACATTGGTGGGGATTTTTCCTAACCACAATGATATTAATTGCTGGATGCACACCTGCAATACCACCAGGATTGGAAAAACCAGGCGATCTCCTGCTGGTTGAACAAAACCCTATTGTAGAAATTTCAGTCACAAACACAACCATCCCAACGGTTACTCCTTCCATCACGCCATTTTTACCTTCAACCGCAATCCCAGTCACACCGACGCTAACCCCAACCATCACCATCGATCCCAATTTATCCCAATTTGGTCCTGGCGATGTCCTTATTCCAATCCTGATGTATCACCATGTGAGCCCGTATGCTAATAGCGAATATGCAGTTTCCACCGATCAATTCCGCAGACAAATGCAATGGCTTAAAGAGGAGGGCTATCAGACTGTCAGCATCGCAGATATGGTCGCTGCCATTCACGTTGGCAAATTATTACCCCACAAGCCAATCATTCTCACCTTCGATGACGGATTTATGGACATCTATGTAAACGCTTACCCACTGCTGAACGAATTAGGCTACACGGCAACTATGTATTTAATTGAAGATGTGATCAATGAACACCCATATGTAACGGACGAGATCATCGAAGAATTAATTGATGCTGGTTGGGAAATGGGACATCACTCCAAATCACACGCTTACCTGCCTGGATTAAGCAATCTCGATGTTGAAGTTTGCGATTCGAGAGTACGATTGATCGAACGATTCAACCAACCTTTTGATAGCTTCGCTTACCCTTATGCTAAAAAAGATGAAAAATCCATTCGGGCGGTCAAAGATTGTGGCTATACTTCTGGCGCTGGCAATGGTAGCTTCACTATCCACACTGAGGATCGTCTCTTCTTTTTCAGCCGGCGCGAGATTAAAAGCTACTTCGACATGCAGCGCTTCATCACAACTGTCACAGATGTGAGATAACCAAATAACTAATTTTAAAAAGTGTGGAATATTTACCTGCGATGAAATAATCATAATCTGATAAAATGGGGGCATCTTACATACCTGGAGGTCACATGACACAGGAAATTATCGCTACCTTATCAACAAAAATCGCCGCGAAAATTCTAAAGCAACCCAACCGAACCATTCAGGCCGATGAGGCCCTCATCTCCAGTGGATTAATCGATTCCTTCAGTCTGGTCGATCTTTCCTTATTAATTGAAGACGAATTTGGTGTCACAATTGATGACACAGAGTTGAACGCCGATAGTTTTGATAACCTGGAACAATTAGCAGCGCTTATTCAATCCAAACAATAGATGCCAATGAAAACCTTTTCAACAATCCTACAATCTGCCTACCAAACCGTCCCGGAATCAGTAATCATCACTTTGCAAAAAGCAGGTGAAGAGGATTCACCGATTAGTTACAAAAACCTGATCGAAGGTGCAACTGGTTGTGCGGAAACCTATGCTCAGCATGGGATTAAACAGGGTGAAGTTGTCATCCTGATCCTGCAGCATGGGATGGATTTGGTTTACGCCTTTTGGGGAGCAGTACTGCATGGCGCTATTCCTTCCATCATGCCGTACCTCACCGAAAAACTATTGCCCGAACGCTATCGTCACGACCTGGAAGCGCTAATTTCTGTAACCCGACCGGCCGCCATCGTCACCTATCCGGAGTTCGAGGTAGAAGTAAGACCAGCGTTAAAGGAAGGTGACTCAGTACGAACCCTCATATTAAGTGATGCAATCCTACCTCCCTGTGAACCGGATTTTGATCAATTGGGTGGTTTGCAGCGTGATCCAGCTGATATTGTGCTATTGCAGCACTCCTCCGGCACTACCGGCTTACAAAAAGGAGTTGCCCTTTCTCATCAGGCAGTATTTAATCAACTGGACAATTTGTGTGCTGCATTGGACTCCACAGAAGAGGATGTAATCGTCTCCTGGTTGCCGCTTTACCATGATATGGGTCTCATCGCCGGATTCATCCTGCCCATCCTGACCGGCAGGCATCTGGTATTACTTTCGCCTTTCGATTGGGTCAAGGCACCACAACGTCTCTTCCAAGCCATCTCAAAATATCAGGGCAGCTTGGTGTGGTTACCAAACTTCGCCTATTATTTCTGTGCCCAAAAAATTCGTGATCGTCACCTCGAAGGGGTTGATTTGTCCAGCTTGCGTGCAGTCATCAATTGTTCCGAACCGGTTCGTGATGATGGTCATCAGGTTTTTCTGGAAAAATTCAAACCTTACGGGTTAGCTGAAAACGCCTTAGCCGTCAGTTATGCCATGGCAGAAAATGTGTTTGGAGTCACCCAAACCAAAATTGGTGAGCCACTTTATTTCGAAGACATTGATAGAAGTGTCTTGCAAACTAAAAAATTTGCCCTCCCAGCCAGTGATGGGAAAGCAGCTGTTCGCATGGTCACCTGTGGCAAACCGATCCCGAATGTATCTATCAAAATTGTGGATCAAAATGGCAACCCCTTGAAAGCACGCCGGGTGGGCGAGGTTGCTGTGCAATCCAACTGCATGCTCAATGAATACTACAACCGTCCGGATGCTACGCAGCAAACGATTCTCGAAGATGGATATTTCCTGACCGGAGATTTTGGTTATATGGTGGGGCAGGAGTTGTTTATTACTGGCCGTAAGAAAGATCTCATCATTGTAGGTGGCAAGAATGTGTACCCGATGGACATCGAACAACTGGCAATGGAGGTGGATGGCGTTCATCCCGGGCGTGTCAGTGTTTTTGGTGTTTTTGATGAGCACAAAGGCACCGAGGATGTGGTATTGGTGGCAGAGGTCGATACCCAGGACGAGCAAGAACGTCTACGCATCAGTAACGAAATCCGCGCAGTCGTCAACCGCGGATCTGCTATCGCTTTGCGCCAAATCTATCTGGTTGATCCGGGTTGGATGGTAAAGACTTCCAGTGGAAAGAACTCCCGTTATGCCAATCGTGACCGATACTTAAAGGAAACAAGTTAAAGCAATTGATGTCGTTAAGAATTTACCAATTCTTGCGAATTCCGCTACAATTTAAGGTAGTCAACACACCATAAGGATAGCATGTTCGAGTTTTCCAAAAAGAATCAAAAAGAAGAGAATGCCGATACTTTTGCAGAAACCTACTTTCAGGAACTGCAATTTATTGATTCCCGTAGAAAACGATGGAGCAAACGCAACGAAGATGACCCATTACAGGTATTGGTTTTTTGGGTGCTAATACCGATCTTCCTGGGTTCACTTACCATCACCACCATCATTTTTTTATCACTGCTATTTTAATCTCTTATTTACGGATATAAATATGCATGCCTTCACTACCGTAAATATCAGTAGGCAGTAAGGCTAACAGGTCGTACTGCTCCATAAATCGCGGATCTATAAATAAGCCCAGCCTTCCATAGACCTCCAGCAGCACTACCAGATCTGGTTGCTGGTCAATGATTAAATCTGGCGCTACAGCGTAATTGGTAACGTAGTATTTTTCATCAAGCGGGTAATAATCCAGTGCTTCGGGAGAATTCAACCCCACTGTATCCAGAATGCGTACCTGGGTGTTGTAACCCAATACGCCTACATCCCCAGCAGCCAGTGTGGTATCCGGCGTGAGATACGGTTTTACAATTTGAGCAGCGTTTTGATACAGCAATTCAAGTTCATACCACGCCATCCCAGGAGCTGGTCGATCCAATCCATGATCCGGATGGATTTGCCAATTTCCCAGCAAGCTGCCAAAAGGCAACACGATTACCAGAATGATTAATAACCCTTTTTGAATAAAGCTGGGTAATTTCAATCGAGACGATGAAAGTATTGTAGAAAAGAAAATGCCTACACCCAGTAATATCCCGAAAAACAAAAAAGGCAGTGGAGGAGTCAGGTACCAGCGGAAGATCAAGGGATTGGCAATTGCAAACACAACCAGGTACAACCAGGGATAAATCATGATGCCAAGGCTTTTGGAATCAAACTGAAATAGTTTTTTTGCCCCCACCAGATAAAAGAAAGGATACAGCAAAAGCCCCGAACCAACCGCGATCGCTGCCCCAAACCATCTATCCGCCATGAAAGGTGTGGTGTAGTGTTGCAACAAGCGGATCAGTGCTGCTTCAGGGGGTAAACGATATGCACCCAGCTTGGCTTGCACCGAATGCGGGATTGGTGTTCCGAATTTCAGGGTTGCATAACCATACCACAGCAAAGGGATTATTAACAAAGCCAATACAGCTAACCAATTCCATCTGACCTGCTTGCGTATTACCCTGATGAAATAATCCAGCGCGATCAATCCTGCCAGTAGGATGGTATCTGGGCGAGTGATCAATGCCAGGCTAGCCAGAAATGCAGCAATTGTGACTTTGTTGGTTAGGTAAAAGTAGGACATACCCACCAACAGAAGCACCACCAGGCTGGTCTCCAGGCCCCCAATCGCAAAAGTGACACTATGGGATGCCACAGCCCAACACGAAGCAGCAGCAACACCGACCAGTTCCTGTTTAAATTGTTTGCCCAATAAAAACAGTAGAGCAACCGTCAGCCCATCCGCTATTGCATTCACCAGCATCGCGATTTCCGGAAAAGGAGCATTTGTTCCCTCACTCATAGCCCCCAAAACCACCATTATAAAGGTGTAAAGCGGGGTGGTCGTGCCCATGATGGGTTCTCCAGGATTATAAACAAAACCTTCCCCTGCCAGAATATTCTGTGCGTAGCGAAAAGTGATGAATGAATCATCAATCGTTCGAGGACCAGGGATCATGCGCGCAGTAAACGCCAGCAAAAACAGGAACAGCGGTAGGAGCCGGGATAATTTTTTCATGGGATAGGTTAATTATAGATGAGATACTCTAATTTTCTCAATCCCCAAGCAAATCCTGCACAACATCACAAACCCAATATGGATATTGTCCTTGACGCGAGAGTCGCCGGATGCTATCCAGATGATTTCCCAGGGTTACAATCGCGGGTTCTTCCTTCAGGTTGGTCCCCTGTGCCAAGCCTACCGTCGAGAGAAGACCATTGCAGAGACAGCGACGGGACTCGGTGTTGTGAGGTAACCCTCGTTTCTTTACAAAACCTTCAATAGGTGCTGCTGCACAGCGTTGGAAAAGCTGACGCTTACCATCCGCATCCGGTTTGCTTAAGCCACGCTGTTGTAATAATCCAATATCACATACCCTGGATCTGGCAGCATAGACCATGTCGTCGGCAAGGGTACCTTCTAATTGAACGACTTTAAAGGGAAAACCTGTTGGCGAGAACAAGGTTGTTTTCACCAGTTCCGTATCTTCTGCACCTTTCTTAATCTCGTTCAGGATGGCTGTCCGATAAGAAGGTTTCATACCGGATTCTTCAGCCAGTGCGAAAACGGAACCAGCCTGAACCCCTGTTGCTCCAGCAGCCAATGCTTGTCGGATTCTCTCGCGACTTGCATATCCACCAGCTAACCAGAAAGGAAGACCAATCTGACGGATGATGGACAAATCAGGTTCATCTAATTCGCTATAAATCGGTTGTCCCAATTCATCCAGGCGAATGGGACCTTGCGGTCCAGCATTATGTCCGCCAGCGGTGTGATGTTCGATGATAAAGCCATCCGGTGCTTCACTTGGACTTTGCGCAAGCATCTGAACAAGACCTTCCAGTGAGGCGATCGCTAAAAGCGCTGGACGATGAAGGGGGTTTAGTGCAAATTTTCCAGCCGCAATTTGTTTTGGATCTAAGGAAACGTAAAAATCTTCGCCAGATTCACGATACAATACTGAAATATCAATGTTGACCCTTTCGTGATTTACCAATCGTGAACAAATTGCTGGAAGACCGTCCGGATTGCCTGCCCCGACGATTACACCATCTACATCTGCAAGCATCGCTCCATACATGGTATAGACCAAAGGCAACTCAACCTTTTTTAAAAAGTTAATAAAAATATGACCATGATGACCTTCTTTTGCAAGCCAGACCTCTGCGAATCCAGTCGCAATCAGAAGCTCAATAATGTCATTATCTACTGCCAATTCTACCGACGTAGCCGGCTGAGATGGCAAAGGGATGATATCGCTACCATCCATGGCATGCACAATTTGCTGAGGGGGATTTTTGAAACGGCTGGTTGGTGCTTTTCCACCTTCTACAAAATATCGGGTTAAGATCTTTTTGCCAATTTCGGTTGCGAACTTCTCATCAAAAGCAGTCAGAGCACGGTGTACATGACCACCGGGATCGCCGAGCTGCAACAGGCGAACATAAACCCAATCTAATCCGGTACCGGAAACAGTGCCAGCAGTTATTCCGGGCATCTCCATCGCAACGGCTTTTGCCAGTCGCCAGTTTGAAACATATACTCCCATTCCACCTTGAATGAGTTTAATATTATTAAGAAAGTCCATCATATACCTCAAATCATAATTAACCACTCATGTTTTTATCAACAAAGCAGGAATCCATTGGATGCATTCGCAAGCTAATATCTCTTATGAAAACCAGTGGTCGATTTTTTGTCGCTCATCACTGGAATAATTTCTTGATCGTAATTTATAACCCCATTTTCAGTCATTCGTTGTGATGAAGAAAAAATTTTTGAACGAAAGAAAGGAATTCCTCAATTCAATAAATCTCCTGATTTTCAGAAGGGGTGGTTTACTGACCGCAATTTGATTTTTGTTGAATAATGTTCTTGGCATCTGTTTGGTATAAATCGATTGCATTATAATCAAATTCAGATATTCATTTAACCGTTTTCGGATTGGGAATAATTTTCAATGATGTCCTTGCAAAAAAAACGAATAGATCTGCTCACCCATCGGCTGCTTACTATTACTAAGGTGACAGAGCGTCTCAAATCAATCGATCAGCGCTTCTTTTGGTATCGTCTAACAACATTTTTAAGCGCTTGGCTGTTAGCAATCCTGACCCGTTTTATATTGCCGGGTATGGCCTGGTTATGGGTCTTAATCGCTATATTTCTGGTTTTTCTGGTTGTTGTGTTCTTCCATCGCAAGCTTGATAAGCAGCGTCTACGTTATCAGAATGCACAGGAATGGCTCACCCAACAGATTGCTCGAGCTTCATTAAATTGGGAAAATATTCCGGAGTTGCCTGCACAAAAATTCGACTTTGACCATCCATTTTTGAATGACTTAAACCTGGTAGGGGATCGTTCTTTACTGCAATTGGTAAACACCACCACTACCCAAGGTGGCCAGAAAACCCTATTTGATTGGTTCCTGAATCCAGAGTTGGAGAATGAACAAATTCTCGAACGCCAAACACTGGTCAAGGAGATTTCAAATCTTCCAGGTTTCCGCAGCCAAATTATGCTGCTAGGCAATCAAATTAAACGGGATCACAAAGGGAATTGGGATGATCAGGGTTTATTCCGATGGATGAAGAACCAAACATCACAGCAATCATTGCGAAGACTACTAATTTTACTTTCCAGTTTAGCACTGCTGAACTTCTTTCTGTTAGGTATGAATTTATTGGCAGGGTGGGGAGCTTACTGGCAGTTTAGTTTCATTTTATATTTAAGCATCTACTTTTTCCAGTACCGCGTTTATCAATCCACCTTCCAGGATGCTTACCAGTTGAACAGAGACCTGCAACCACTGGAAACGATTCTACAATATTTGGAATCCTACCCAGCTCCTAAAAATTCGCTTCTAGCCAATTTTTTATCCTCCATTCGAAAACAACATGAGAAACCATCCGAATATTTACGTAAAATTGTTGCAATCAGTTCTGCAGCTTCCATCCAAAATAACCAGATTCTTTCCCTATTAATCAACGCATTAATACCCTGGGATATGTTCTTTGCGTACCAACTTGAACGTTTTAAAACAAAACTCAGTGAGCATCTGCCAAATTGGTTACGGATCTGGTATCAGGTAGAAGCACTGGTTTCATTGGCAAATTTTGCCTATTTAAACCCGGAATATCAATTTCCAACAATCCATAATTTATCCTCACCAGGCTTGTTTTCAGCCACAGGTTTAGGACATCCGCTGCTCGATAAAAATAAAAAAGTAATTAACGATTTTGCATTCAAAGAGAATGGAGAAGTTGCTATCATCAGTGGTTCCAATATGTCCGGGAAAAGCACATTTTTACGCACCTTGGGTATTAATTTAGTGTTGGCATATGCCGGGACAGTGGTAAATGCAAAACCAATGGAAGTTTCTCTGATGCGACTTTTCACATGCATTCAGGTCAGTGATTCGCTCAAAGATGGTTTTTCTTACTTCTACGCAGAGGTGAGGCGCTTAAGGGAGTTATTAACCCGTCTGCAGGATACCAGCTCAAATCCGGTTTTTTATCTGATTGATGAAATCTTTCAGGGCACCAACCATGAGGAGCGTCGCATCGGTAGCCTGGCTTACATCAAAGCACTCGTCAACGCAAATGGAGTGGGGGCGATCTCCACACATGATATTGAGCTAAGCAAACTGGCAGAGCAGGAGCTACGGGTACACAATTACAACTTCCAGGATAAAGTGGTGGATGGAAAAATGAGTTTTGATTATCAACTGCGTCCTGGTCCAAGCCCGACTACCAATGCGCTAAAGATTATGACCATTGAAGGGTTACCAATCAATGATGATCACCATTCTAAATAATATGACCTTTGCCAAAATTGTCATAAATATATTATGACATGTTTTTAGTGATGATTGGACAAATTACATCCGATTTGTGCAACTTTTTACGATATACTTGCATCTAATTGTTTGGAAGTACCAAAACCAAACGATTGGAGTTAGAAATGAAATACGTGAATCAAGCAGGTTGGGATCGAATAGTAAGAATTATTATCGGCATCGTTTTACTGGTATTAACCTTTACAGGTACAGTTTCCGGTGTTTTAGGAACCGTTTTAATGGTAGTCGGTTTCATCGCTTTATTAACAGGAATTGTTGGGGTATGTCCAGCATATATGCTTCTCAAAGTTCGCACCAACAAAGGATAGATTAAGGTCTTTTCCATCGAAGAATTCATGCTTTTTATAAGGTAATTTGATTTATGAAGCAAAGTGCGTTAGAATATAAGTTAAGAAAGAATACCCGTCCGGTCGTCGTTGAGTTTTGGGCACCTTGGTGTGGACCATGTAAAATGATGGCACCTTACTTGAAAAAAGCTGAAAAAGAATTCGCTGGAAGAGTAGATTTATGGCGGATCAATGCTGATGATGAACCAAATCTGGTTCGTTCTATGGGAGTACGCGGAATTCCAACCATGGTTGGTTATTACCAGGGTGAAGAAATTTCTCGCCGTACCGGAGCATTGACAGCAGAGAATGTGATGGGCTTTTTCGAAGCCGTTGAACAGAAAAAACCGTTTAGTCGCACATTATCATGGGTTGAAAGATTGTTACGAATTATTCCCGCACTGGTTATTTTGATCTTAGGCTGGACCAGTGGACCAAATTATTGGTTGATAGGACTAGGAATAATTATACTTTTGAGTGCATTTTACGACCGGTTTCCAATTTTCAAAGGAGCCAGCGCACAAATAAAGAAATTATTCAAAAAGAAACAGCCTAACTAACTTTGGAAAAAACAAGACCTGCTCTTAGGGGGAACGTACCCTGGATGGAGGGCATTATGGAGAGCAGGTTTTGTTTTTTTATTTAACTTTCCTTGTAATATTGATAAATATTATATAAAAAGTTGAAATTAAACCCCCTGTCTTTATAGTATTAATACCAGGCCAGTTCTATTTTATTACCTGTTTACCTTTGCCTGTCCTGAGTTTATTCGATAGAGGGAAGAGATGAACCGTTCATCCAGGGGACACATTTTTCGTCAGGCATTGATGCTGGAAAAACCTCTGCAGATCGTTGGCGTGATCAATGCCTATACTGCATTATTGGCACGAGATGCTGGCTTTCGGGTAATCTATTTATCCGGTGGGGGAGTCGCAGCCGGGTCGCTCGGGGTTCCCGATCTGGGGATAACAACCCTTGAAGATGTTTTGGTTGACGTGCGCCGTATCACTGATGCCAGCGAGTTACCTTTACTGGTAGATGTGGATACGGGTTTTGGCTCGGCATTTAATATAGCCAGAACGGTCAAATCCTTAATTAAATATGATGCAGCAGCCATGCATATGGAAGATCAGGTGCAGGCAAAACGTTGTGGTCATCGTCCCGGAAAAGCGTTGGTTTCAAAACAAGAAATGTGTGATCGCATCAAAGCTGCCGTTGACGCTCGTACTGATGATGATTTTGTGATTATGGCACGCACCGATGCATTGGCTTCAGAAGGTTTAGAAGCTTCTTTGGAACGCGCTCAGGCATACGTGGAGGCTGGGGCAGACATGATTTTTGCGGAAGCGATCACTGAATTGCAACAATACAAGCACTTTGTAGATAATCTGTCAGTTCCAGTATTAGCGAATATGACGGAATTTGGGAAAACGCCACTCTTTACCAAGCAGGAGTTAGCCTCGGTTGGCGCCGATATGATTCTATACCCGCTCAGTGCATTTCGGGCAATGAACGCTGCTGCATTGCATGTTTTCCACACAATCCGTGAGGAAGGTTCGCAACAACAGGTGATTGACCAGATGCAAACCCGTGATGAACTATATAAAACGCTTAATTACTACGCCTATGAGGAAAAACTAGACCAATTATTTAAAAATACTGAAATTTTTTCGGATAAATAAACCCAAAATTCTAAAAGAGATCAAATTTTCAGGGAGAAACAGATGAGCACACAATCAGTTGAAGTAAAGAAGTCGCAAAAAAAGATGGTACAACTTTCGGGGGTAACCGTTGGTGAAACCGAAATTTGTACAGTTGGAACAGAAGGCCATGATTTACGTTATCGAGGATATGATATTTATGACTTAGCAGAACACGCCTGTTTTGAAGAGATCGCGCATTTATTGGTGCACGGTGAATTACCAATTCCCAATGAATTACAGCGCTATAAACTCAAACTCAAGAACTTGCGTGGCATTCCAGCACCGGTAAAAGCTGCCCTGGAGCAGATTCCTGCCGCTGCACACCCGATGGACGTGATGCGTACCGGTTGCAGCATGCTCGGATCCGTTTTACCAGAACGAGGTGATCACACACCAGAAGGTGCACGCCATATCGCCGATCGTTTATTAGCGGTATTCCCCTCAATTCTGTTGTACTGGTACCATTATGCGCATCATGGCAAACGTATCGAAGTGGAAACCGAAGATGATTCAATAGCGGCTCATTTTTTGCATTTATTGCATGGCAAAAAACCGAGTGAAGTTCATGCTAAAGCCCTTGATATAACCTTTGTCTTATATGCGGAACATGAATTCAACGCTTCCACTTTCAGCTCAAGGGTAATCGCAGGCACTGGAACTGATTTTTATTCAGCCATCACAGGTGCTATCGGGGCATTGAAAGGTTTTCGTCATGGTGGTGCCAATGAAGGTGCTATGGAAGTAATCGATCGCTACAAATCGCCACAGCAAGCAGCGGAGGATGTGCGTCGCATCCTCAAAAACAAGGGTATCATCCTTGGGTTCGGACATCCCGTGTATACCATTTCTGATCCACGCGCCAAGATTATCAAAGATCTCTCCTGTACCTTGTGTAAAGATTTTGGTGATGAAACACTTTGTGATATTTCAGAGATCATTGAAGAAGTGATGTGGGAAGAAAAAAGAATGTTCCCTAATCTGGATTGGTACAGTGCGGTGACCTATCATATGATGGGTATTCCAACCTTCATGTTCACCCCCTTATTTGTCATGGCTCGCGTTTCGGGATGGGCTGCACATGTCATCGAACAACGCTCTGGTGGCAAAATCATTCGACCAGGAGCAAAATACACCGGACCTGAACCACGTGAATTTGTTAAATTAGCGGAACGGGTTTAATCTCAAATGAGCAGCCACATTTCCAATATTCGTCCAGAACCGGATCCGTTACTGGAAAAAATAGCTGATTACGTTCTAAATTACCCAATTGATAGTGAAGACGCGCTGCAAACAGCACAATACTGCCTGATGGACACCCTCGGTTGTGGCATGGAAGCACTTTCTTACCCTGCCTGCACAAAAATGTTAGGGCCAGTAGTGCCTGGAATTCAGGTTGATAATGGGGCACGCGTACCCGGTACAAATTATGTGCTGGACCCGGTGCAGGCGGCCTTCAATTTGGGTACAATGGTGCGCTGGTTGGATTTCAACGATACCTGGTTGGCAGCAGAGTGGGGGCATCCATCTGATAATTTAGGTGGTATCCTGATGGCTGCTGATTGGTTTTCCCGTCAGGCTATTGAAAATGGCGCAGCACCATTGCTAATGAAGGATGTCCTTACTGCCATGATCAAAGCCCATGAAATTCAGGGGGTGCTGGCACTGGAAAATAGTTTTAACCGTGTGGGGCTGGACCATGTCATTTTAGTGAAAATTGCTTCAACAGCGGTGGTTAGTGCAATGGTGGGGGCAAATCGCGAACAAATAATTAATGCACTCTCCAATGCCTGGGTAGATGGGCAAGCCTTGCGTACTTACCGACATGCTCCCAATACGGGTTCCCGTAAATCGTGGGCGGCAGGGGATGCTACCAGCCGTGCTGTGTGGCTGGCGTTAATGGCATTGCGTGGCGAAATGGGATATCCATCGGCATTGAGTGCACCCACCTGGGGTTTTCAGGATGTCCTATTTAAAGGAAAGGAAGTGGTATTAGCCCGTGAATTCGGTAGTTATGTAATGGAAAATGTGCTCTTTAAGATTTCCTTCCCGGCTGAATTCCATGCACAAACCGCGGTAGAAGCTGCCTTTCACCTGCATCAGCAGGTGAGTACCCACCTGTCTGATATCGAAATGGTAGTGATTACCACACACGAATCTGCTATTCGCATCATTGATAAGCGTGGGGCACTCCATAATCCCGCCGATCGCGATCATTGTTTGCAGTACATGACAGCAATCGGTTTGATCTTTGGCGAACTCACAGCGGATCATTATGAGGACGAGATTGCAGCTGACCCGCGTATTGATCAATTGCGGGAAAAAATGGTTGTGGAAGAGGACTTGACCTTTAGTAAAGATTATCTTGACCCGGACAAAAGATCAATTGCCAATGCTGTTCAAGTCTTCTTTAAAGATGGTAGTTCTACGGAAAAAGTGGTGGTGGAGTACCCACTCGGGCACCGACGTAGAAGAAATGAAGGAATCCCGCTCTTAATTGAAAAATTCAAAAAACATCTTTCAAAGCGTTTTTCTATGCAGCAGGCAGCCTTGATTTTTGAAACATGCCAAAACCGTCAGAAACTACTTAGCATGCCAGTGCATGAATTCGTATCCCTTTGGATTAAAGAGGACTAGTTAATTATCAACCTGTGTAAAAATCCATCAATTATCCATACGAATCTAGAAAATGGGTAGTTGACAAATTATATTTAATGTTGTAAACTCTTTTTATCGTAAAAAATAATTTTACCGATATGAATGATTTTATCGTTTGAAAATTGGTAAAGACAGGATTTAGCAGCGGAGTAGAAATGAATTCGCAAACCTTATCCAATAAAAGTCGAAAAGAGTTGAATGGGTCATTGATGAAATTGTATCGTCAATTAACGTACCATACCGATCCACCACCTGAAAAGGAAGATCAAAAGACCCCTCCTGCGGTTCACGAAGAAGGGGAAGTTGAGGACACGCAGGAAATTGAGTCGGAAATATCACCAGCCATTGGAATCGGGATCTAGCATCCCGATTCTTGTATAATAAATCTCATCTCTAACTTAATAAAATGAAATAGGAGCAAATATGCAAGAAAAATTCGAACAATTGCAGGAAAAATTACGTGACATCATTGATCTTGGAACCGCTGGTGCATTGTTAGGTTGGGATCAGAATACGTATATGCCACCTGCTGCAGCAGAGACACGTGGTCACCAAATGGCAATTATTAGTCGCATAGTCCATGAATGGGCAACCTCAGAAGAAATGGGACGACTACTGGAAGACCTCAAACCTTACCAGGAATCACTCGATCCGGATTCCGATGAAGCGCGTATGATCAAAGTTGCTAAACGAGAGTACGACATTGCCACCCGTTTGCCTTCAGAATTCGTGGTGGAACAATCGCGGGTTACCACAGCCGCTTTTTCAGCCTGGGCAGAAGCCCGTGCAAAATCAGATTTTAAGATTTTTGAACCACTATTAGCAAAAGTGGTCGATCTAAACCAACGTTTTGCAGCTTTCTTCCCGGAAGTGGATCATCCTTACGATGCCTTGTTGGATCAGTTTGAGCCGGGCATGAAAACAGCTGAAGTAAAAGCCATTTTTGACGCTCTAAGACCCGAGCAGGTTGAGTTGATTCAAGCCATCAGTGAGCAACCACAGGTAGATGATTCTTTTTTGCATCAGCCTTTTGACGAAAAAGCACAGTGGGATTTTGGGGTCGAAGTTATTACACAATTTGGTTATGACTGGCAGCGCGGCCGGCAAGACAAAGCGCCACACCCATTCACCATGGGGCTCAGCATTGATGATGTGCGCATTACAACCCGCGTCGATCCTAATTTCTTCAATCCAATGTTCTTTGGCACAGCACATGAGTGTGGTCATGCCCTTTACAACCAGGGACATGCCCGCAAATATTTCCGCACAATTTTATCAGACGGTGCTTCTTTAGCCGTGCACGAATCACAAAGCCGTATGTATGAGAATTTAGTCGCCCGTTCATACCCATTCTGGGAACATTTCTACCCACGCATGCAAGAGGTTTTCCCGCAAATGAGCGGAGTCTCTTTGGATCAATTCTACAAAGGCATCAATAAAGTGGAACCTTCACTCATTCGTGTGGAGGCTGATGAAGCTACTTACAACCTGCACATCATGTTACGTCTTGAATTGGAAATTGCCATGTTGGAAGGTAAAGTTGCAGTAAAAGACTTACCGGAATTATGGAATACCAAGATACAGGAGTATCTCGGACTAACCCCACCCAATGACGCTCTAGGTGTTTTACAGGATGTGCACTGGTCCTATGGCAATCTGGGTTATTTCTCCACCTATGCCCTGGGGAACCTGGTTTCCGCTCAATTATGGGAAGTCATAACAAAAGACATGCCTGATATCGAAGACCAGATTCGTGCCGGAAAATTTGAGGGACTATTAACCTGGTTACGAGAGAAAATTCATACTCATGGTAAAAAATTCGAGCCACAGGAACTGGTACAAAATGTAACTGGTTCGAAAATCGATCCAGCCGCCTACATGCGCTATCTCAAGAATAAATTTGGCAAGATTTATAAATTGTAAAGAACAATTATACAGTAAAAAGAGACTCACCCAAAAGAAGAAGTGCTTTTGGGTGATTTTATATTACCATCAATATTTGTAAGACGAATTATTCCAAAATTGTCAGGGGAATCGCAAAGTCGAAAAGAGGAGTCAAAAATTCAACAAATAGGTGACAAAGGATTCTATACAAACCCAGAATAAACAATAGGATTAAGTTGGAAAGGAGCATCAACCATGACCGACTTAATCACTCATTTATCA
>JACDJB010000494.1_pt1 | contig 41415 bp, 32 predicted proteins | sample 7454121 | NCBI WGS metagenome assembly JACDJB01 (sample SAMN14253290, study PRJNA609438) | sludge metagenome | isolation source: sludge after 25d culture with pyrite | collected 2018-12-20
AAGCGCCTGTATGTGTATTCCTCCGGCTCGGTCGAGGCGCAGCAGCTGTTCTTCGGCCACACCACGGCCGGCGACCTGGCGCCGCTGTTCTCCGGCTGGTTCGACACCGAGACCGGACCCAAGCGCAATGCGCAATCCTATCAGCGCATCGCCGATGCGATCGTCGTGCCGGCCCCTTCCAAACATTTCCAGTCCCACGTCACGGCGGTACAGGCTGCGGCACCCCCGGCCGGCATGCGCACCACCCTGGTGGCACGCGCGCCAATGCAGTGTCCGGACGGCTGCCCACATCCTTGCGTGGGTGATTTCGATGGCATCACGCTGGACTGAGCACCGCTCTGCGTCGGCGGCGTTGCGCAAACCTGCCCGGGCGCCTGGCAAGCGCGCAGGCGCCGCGCTGCGATCGGGTCCTGCGTGATGGCGCTGCTGCCGATCCTCGCGAGCGGCCTGCGCATGATCGCGCTGCGCCGGCCCCCACTCTCTGCCCTGAACGCGGGAGCCGGGACCTTCTTCGTGCTGGTCGGCCTGTGGCTGCTGATTGACGCGGGGCGGGGCATGCTGGAGTGGACCGGGCCCTGGGCCTTCGACGCGCAGGGCCTGGCAACGGGCCTGGGGGCCGCGGTGCCGATCCTGCTCGCGGGTTGGTGTCTGGCGTTGTTCGCACGCTGCGCCAGCCGGACCTGGGGCGTGGCCTGCGTCCTGCTCGCCGCCACCCTGGCGACCGAGATCGTCCTGTACTGGCCGGCCCAGGCGCTGGCCACGTGGCTGTCCGGATCGCAACCTTCGCGGCTCGTGCTGCTGCCCGGCCTGGCGGTCGATGCCTGGTGGTGCATCATGCTGGTGGCATTCGCCCACGCCCTGCTGCCGCGCCGTCCCCTGCGCACGCTGCTGGGTGCCGCCTGTGCCGCCGTGCTCACCCTCGCCGCGAACTGGTGGTTGCCAATCGAGCCCACGCTGGTACCCGCATCGCTGCCGCTGGCCGGCAGCCACGCGGCGGACGCCGCGCTTGCGAACGGCGAGGAATTGCCGTCCACGCCGCCGCCCTTCGATGCCGAGCGGGTCATGTTCGACCAGCGCGCGCTGCTCGACCGTGCACTGGCCGGACTCGCGCCGCAGACCCCCGGGCAGATCGATCTCTACGTGATTGCCTTCGCCGGCGATGCGCAGGAGCGCGTGTTTGCCAACGAAGTGAACTTTGCCCGTGAGCTGTTCGCGCGGCGCTTCGCTGCCGCCGGTCGCATCATCACGCTGGTCAACGATCCGGCCACGGCCGACAGCGCGCCGATCGCCAGCTGGACCAACCTGCAGTACGCGCTGGCAGGCATCGCGCGGAAGATCGATCCGGCCGAGGACATCGTGCTCGTGTACCTGACCACGCACGGATCGGAGGATCACGAACTGCTGGTGGACCTCGACCCGCTGCCGCTCTACCAGATCACGCCCGCCGACCTGGCCGATGCGCTGGCAACGACACCGCCCCTGCACTGGAAGGTGGTGATCGTCAACGCCTGCTATTCGGGCGGCTTCATCGACGCGCTGAAGGACGCAAGCACCCTCGTCATCACCTCGGCACGCGCCGACCGCAGCTCGTTCGGTTGCGGCGCCGAATCGGACATCACCTACTTCGGCCGCGCCTTCCTTGCGGACGGCCTCAACAGCACGCGCTCGTTCCGCGCGGCCTTTGCCCTGGCCACGCGCGAGATCGCCGCCTGGGAGCGCGCCGATGGCGAGGAATCCTCCGCCCCGCAGCTGGTCACCACGCCGGCCATCGACGCCCACCTCGACGCCTGGCGCGCCGGTCTGCCCGCGGACGGCGATGCGCCAGTTCCATTCGAGCCCACGTCGAATCGCCCTTGATGCGCGCATCCGCTGCCGCGCATCAAGACCCGTCCGGGCGGGCCAGCGCGAACACCGCGATCTGCGCATCGCGCCACACCGGCGGGCCAAGCCTCGCCGCGACCTTCGCCACGCAGGCCGGCATGTCCGGCCACGGCGAGGGCCACGGAAAATCCTTGCGCGGCAGGGTCCACGGTGCAAGGCGCATGACCAGGTAGTCCGCGCCAGCGGTGTGTCCGGCGAGCACTTCATCGAGGTGTAGCAGGCGACGAAAATGCACGCCCTGTGCCGGATACGGGAGCTCGTCCCAGGCGCCGATGCCACACACCGGCGAGGCCAGTGCGTACTTGATGTTCTGGTGGTGGATGGCCTGCAGCCAGGGGTCCGGCGAATAGTTCGACACGGCGCGCGCCGGAGTCTCGATCAGGGTCACGCTGCCGGGCGGCCGGGCCGCGAGCTGACGATAGAAGGGCGACACCGGCCCCAGCTCAAGCAGGGTCCAGTAGGGGTTCGTGCGCCGGTCGTAGTCGAACTGGAAGGCCGCGTGCTCCATGAACTGGTTGGGCCGGACATACCAGTCCGGCAGCGGCCCGGCGGCCACCAGCCCGACCAGCACCGCGCCGGCAGTTGCGGCCTGCGCGCCTGGCGCGCGCAGCCGCCCGATCACCGCGGCGAGGCCTTCGGCGAGATAGAGCAGCAGGAACGGCAGCACCGGCGCCGCATAGCGCACCAGCACCGGCGCATGCTGGATCCAGGCCGGTTCCGCCAGGGCGATGGTCATTCCACCGGCGAGCGAAGCCCCGAGCGTCAAGGCCAGCAGATCCGGTTCGCGTTGCGCAAGCCGCCAGGCACCGAGCACGGCCAGCGCGATCAGGCCCAGGCACAGCCACGCCGGGACGACCCCGAACTGCATCAGCAGCGTCTGCCCGAAGCTGGCGGCGCTGACACTGCTCGCCCCGGCCTTGCCGACCAGTGCATCCCAGTCGGCGACCAGCGGCGGGCCGAGCAGCAAGGCCAGCGGCACCAGCGTGGCGGCGCCGAGCCCGGCGAGGCCAGCCAGGCGTCGTCCAGCCTGCCTGCGTTGCTGCCTGCGACGCAGGTCGAGCAGAGCGGGCATGCCGTAATGCACGAACGGCCACAGCGTGAACACGAGCGAAAGCGGGTGCGCCCAGCCGGCGAGCACGCTGGCGACCAGATACGCGCCGGCCCAGGCATGTCGCCGCGGCCCACCGGCCTGCCAGTTGCGGAACGCGACCAGCGCGACCAGGCCCGCCAGCGCCAGCAAGGCATACGGGCGCGCCGTGCGGCTGAAATAGACCAGCGGCGGCGAAATGGCCAGCAGGCCGCACCACAGCACCCGCGTGGGCAGCGGCAGCCGGCGCAGCAAGCCAGGCGCCAGCACCAGCAGGGCCAGGCCCGCCACCAGCAGCGGCAGGTGCATCGACCATTCGTCCAGCAGGCCATGCACGTACAGCCAGCGGTAGTAGAGGGTCAGCGGGATGGAGTGGTCGGCAAGCCCGAAGTGCCGCGCGATGCCGGCGTAACCGGACTGCAGCAGCATGCGCACCGCGTGCCACTCATCGTCCATCAGCATCTGCGTCGCGAGCTGGGCCACGCGCAGGTACGCGCCAACCACGAGGAGCGCTCCGAACAGGACCAGCCAGGGCCAGCGCCGCCCCGCGCCGCCAGCCGCGTTCATGTGGATCGCGGCGCCCCGGGCAGGCGCAGTTCCGGCGCCGGCGAGAAGAGCCGCGGCTGCAGCAGCTTCCACTTCCACAGCCGGTACATCCACGCCGTGCGCAGCACGCCCAGGCCATACACCACGGAACGGCGGAAGTTGATCTCGCTCGCCTCCGGGAAATAGCGCGTCGGGCAGGAAATTTCACCGACGCGGAAGCCGAACGCAAGTGCCTGCACCAGCATCTGGTTGTCGAACACGAAATCATCGGAGTTCGCCGCCAACGGCAGGCTTTCCAGCACCTTGCGCGAAAATGCGCGGTAGCCGGTGTGGAACTCCGACAGCTTCGAGCCGAGCAGCAGGTTCTGCACCGCCGTCAGCAGGCGATTGAAAAAGTACTTGTAGCGCGGCATGCCGCCGGCGATGGCGGTGTTGCCGAGGATGCGCGAGCCGATCACCACCTCGTACACACCGGAGGCCACCATCGCCGCCATCGCGGTGATCAGGCGTGGCTCATACTGGTAATCGGGGTGCAGCATGACGACGATATCGGCGTCGCACTCCAGCGCCAGTGCGTAGCAGGTCTTCTGGTTGCCGCCGTAACCGCGGTTGGCCGGATGCCGGTGGGTGTGGATGCCGAGCCGTTGGGCCACCGCAACGGTGGCATCGTCGCTGGCATCATCGACCAGCAGCACTTCATCGACGATATCGTGCGGAATCGCGGCATGGCAGGCGGCCAGCGTCTTCTCGGCGTGGTAGGCCGGCATGACGACAACGATCTTCTGCCCGTGGAGCATGCGCGGTGCCTGTGCAATGCGGCGAATGGGTCCGCCTGTGCGGACCGGTGGAGGTGGCGACCCCGAGAGGATTCGAACCTCTGACCTTCCCCTTAGGAGGGGGACGCTCTATCCAGCTGAGCTACGGGGCCGCGAAGGAAGCTGACACACGAACGGCCGATGCGCGCGCCCGGCAATCGACCGGCACACGGCTGCGGGTGCGCTCGCACGCCCCCGCATGAACGGCAATTCTAACTGCTCCGCATGCCCCTCGCCGACCCCGGCCGGCAGGCAGGGCGCCATGGCCCCTGCAGTCGCGGCCACACGCAGCCAGTCGCCGGCCCGCGCTCGCCCGCCAGGGCGACGCGCAAGACGCGTGCCGCTGCCGCGAACAGCGGTGACAGCGAGAACCCGCAGGCGATGCAGGCAATCTCCACGGGTCGCCTGATGCCCCTGGCGCGCAATCCGCGCCACAACGATGCGTCGTGAGTCAATGACTTGCCGCCTCGCGCAGCACTTCCGTGGCCCACTGGTTCATGCTCTTGCCGTGGGCCTGAGCCGCGATCATGGCGCCTGATGGACTTCGGGCGGCACGCGCAGCATGAGCTTGCCGGAAGCCGGCTTGTTGGGCGTGTGCCCACGCTGCGCTCGGGGCCAGCCTGCGGCTGTCCGGAAACGCTCCCGGCGATTCCGTCGAACCCGGCATATGTCGAGGGTTCGAACCCCTCTCGGGAAGGCGTGCACCCAGGGTGAAACTGGCGGAGAGAGAGGGATTCGAACCCTCGATAGAGCTTTTGACCCTATACTCCCTTAGCAGGGGAGCGCCTTCGACCACTCGGCCATCTCTCCGGAGGATTTCCGGCGTCAACCACGCCCGGCGCCTGCGGCGCCACGTTGATCCGGTCGCGCAGGATAGCGGGCGGGATCGTTCCGGTAAAGCTCAACTTGCGATGTCGGGATCGGGCGCTTCCGGCGATTCGGCCGGTGGCGCCTGTTCGCGCTTGATGCGTTGGTAGATTTCCTCGCGGTGCACGGCCACGTCCTTCGGGGCGTTGATGCCGATGCGCACCTGGTTTCCCTTGACGCCGAGCACGGTGACGGTCACCTCGTCTCCGATCATCAGCGTCTCGCCGACGCGGCGAGTCAAAATTAGCATGTGGTGCTCTCCTTACACGATCTGTCGGTCCAGTGGAGTTCTTTGCGCCACCTGAACGCTCACCCTTGCGCGTTGAATTCCGGGGACCGGGAAGCAACCTCCTGCGCCACCCTACCCCCTGTGATCCCGGCTCGGCACTTTTGTTCCGCCGCTGCAGACGACGACCTTGGCGATGACGGGAGCGCGTGATACTAGCGAAGGCATCAGGCGCGTGCAACGAACGAAAGTATCGATCGCGCCGTGTTTGCGTGGGTTTACATCAGGCGCCCGGCCAGCCAGCCCGGCAATGCGGCAAGCGCGGCATCCAGCGCGGGTGAATCCACGCCCCCGCCCTGGGCCATGTCGGGGCGGCCACCGCCCTTGCCACCGATCTGTGCGGCGACGTGCGCCACGACCTCGCCGGCCTTGACACGCGCCAGCGCGCTGCCATGCACGCCACCCACCAGCGCCACCTTGCCGTCGCTGGCAGCGGCAAGCAGCACCACGCAATCACGCAGTTGCCGCTTCAGGGCATCCACGCCTTCACGCAGGGCCCTGGCATCCAGGCCATCGACACGCGCGGCCACCACGCTGACACCCGCCACGTCGTGCGCGGCTGCGGCGAGTTCATGCACGGCCGAGCCGGCCGTCTTCGCCTTCAGCGATTCCAGCTCGCGCTCCAGCTTCTTCTGGCGTTCCAGTACCTGACGGAGCTTCTCGACGATATCGGGTCCACGCGCCGCGACCAGGGCGCCAACGGCATCGAGGTGCACCTCCTCGGCCGCGACGTGGGCCAGCGCTGCGGCGCCAGTCAGGGCTTCGATGCGGCGCACGCCGGCAGCGACACCGCTTTCGGAGACCAGCTTGAAGAGGCCGATGTCGCCGGTGCGCCCGACATGCGTGCCACCACACAGCTCGGTGGAGAACGCACCCATGCGCAGCACCCGCACCTGGTCACCGTACTTCTCGCCAAACAGCGCCAGCGCGCCGAAGTCCAGCGCATCCTGGTAACCCATCTCGTGCACTTCGGCCACCTCGTTGCGGCGGATCTGCGCATTGACGAGATCCTCGATCCGGCGCAGTTCGGCAGGCGCCACCGGCTGATTGTGCGAGAAATCGAAGCGCAGCCGATCGGGCGCGACCAGCGAACCCTTCTGCTGTACGTGGCTGCCCAGCACTTCACGCAGTGCCGCGTGCAGCAGATGGGTGGCCGAGTGATTGAGCACCGTCGCCTGGCGCCGCGCGGCATCGACTTGCGCGGTCAGGACCTGGCCGACCGCGAGACGTCCCGCATGGACCTGCCCGACATGCGCATGGAAGACACCGCCCAGCTTGATCGTGTCGGTGACCTCGAAGCGCGTGCCGCCGCCTTCGAGCCGGCCGGTGTCGCCCACCTGGCCACCGGATTCGGCATAGAACGGCGTGCGGTCGAGGATGACGATACCCGCTTCGCCCTCATCCAGCGCCTCGACGGCGCGCCCTTCCCGCACCAGTGCGAGCACGCTGGCGTCGTCGCAGGCAAGCGCCTGGTAGCCGAGAAAGATGCTCGGCGCCAGGGTGCTGGCGACCTCGGCCGGCAGACTGGCCTTGCTGTCGAACTGGCTGGCCAAACGGGCGCGCTGGCGCTGTTCCTCCATGGCCACTTCGAAGCCGGCCGTGTCCACACTCCAGTTGCGTTCGCGGGCGATGTCGGCGGTCAGGTCGACTGGAAAACCGTAGGTGTCATACAGGGTGAAGGCGATGCGCCCCGGAACCACGCGGCCGGCGGTCGCGTCCTCGAACACCGTATCGAGCAGCTTCATGCCGTGCTCGAGGGTTTCCGAGAAGCGCTGTTCCTCGCGCAGCAGGGTCGCTGCAACGAATTCGCTGCGTGCCGGCAGTTCCGGGTAGGCCTCGCCCATGACCTCGACCAGGGAAGGCACCATGGCGTGGAAGAAAGGCTGCTTCTGGCCGAGCATCCAGCCATGGCGCAGCGCGCGGCGGATGATCCGGCGCAGCACGTAGCCGCGCCCTTCATTGGATGGCGTCACGCCATCGACGATGAGGAACGCACAGGCGCGAATGTGGTCGGCGATGACGCGCAGCGACTTGTTCTCCAGGTCGGCCGTGCCGGTCAGGCGCGCCGCGGCCGCGATCAGGTGCTGGAACAGGTCGATCTCGTAGTTGGAATGCGTGTGCTGCAGGACCGCGGCAAGCCGTTCCAGGCCCATGCCGGTATCCACGCAGGGCGCCGGCAGCGGCGCCAGGCTGCCGTCGGCAGCACGATCGAACTGCATGAAGACGAGGTTCCAGATCTCGATGTAGCGATCGCCATCGTCGTCCGGCGAGCCGGGCGGCCCACCGGCGATATGCGCGCCATGGTCGTAGAAGATCTCGGTGCACGGCCCGCAGGGCCCGGTGTCGGCCATCTGCCAGAAGTTGTCCGATGCAAACGGCGCGCCCTTGTTGTCGCCGATGCGCACGATGCGCTCGACCGGTACGCCGATCACGTCCTTCCAGATGTCATGCGCCTCGTCATCGGTGTGATAGACGGTCACCCACAGCCGCGTCGGATCCAGCTTCAGCGTCCCGGTGAGGAACTCCCACGCCCATCCGATCGCCTCGCGCTTGAAGTAGTCGCCGAAGGACCAGTTGCCGAGCATCTCGAAGAAGGTGTGGTGGCGCGCGGTGTAGCCGACCGCATCCAGATCGTTGTGCTTGCCGCCGGCGCGCAGGCAGCGCTGCACGTCGGCCGCGCGCACGAAGCCCGGCTTCTCGCTGCCGAGAAAGACGTTCTTGAACTGCACCATGCCGGAATTGGTGAACAGCAGCGTCGGATCGTTGGCCGGCACGAGCGAGCTCGACGGCACGATGGTGTGGTCCCGATCGCGGAAGAACTCCAGGAAGGCGGCGCGGATTTCAGCAGTTTTCATCGTTGCGGGAATCGGGGAGAAGAATCGGGCTGCGCACGCGGACACGCCGCGGCCCGCGTCAGGATCCGGAACACTTCCAGATTCTGGCGCGGGGCCGTCGCTGCGCACGCACATGACGGCGCGTACTGTCGCCGGATCGACGCCGCGGCGCAAGCAATGCATCGGACCGTGGCCAGCCTGCCACGGGGTGCGGGGCGACCTGCGCCGGGCCAACGCGACCCCGGCCGCTCGGGCAGCCGCGCCAGGCGCGCGCCGCACTGCGGGGGTCGAAGGCTGCATGCCGGTGCACGGAGGGCTTCAGTCGCCGAGCGCCCCGCCGGCATCGCCGCCGAGCATCTGGAATGCGGCGCGCACGGTCGGCCCATCGAAGCCGCGGCGCAGCAGGAACGCGACGTGGCGCGCACGTTCGCTGGCGCCGATCCGGCCGCTGCCGACGCGGCGGCGACGCAGTTGCGCCGCAGCGAGCGCCGTCCAGTCCATGTCCAAGTCGTCCAGCGCAGCGCGGATGCGGGCATCGGCGATGCCATGGGATTGCAGTTCCGCCTCGATGCGCCGCGGGCCATATCCCTGGCCGCTGCGCTGGCGTGCCAGGCTGGCAGCGAAGCGCTCGTCACTCTGGTAGTCACGCGCCTTGAGCTGGTCGATGACCTCCTGCGCCTCGCTGGCCGCGCAGCCGCGTGCAAGCAGCTTGGCCTCCAGCTCGCGCGCCGACTGCTCGCGCCGCGCCAGCAGCCCAAGTGCCTGGTCACGAGCACTGCGGGCATTGGCGGGGCGCTGGCGGGGCACGCTGCTACGCCTCTTCGACCTCGGCCGGCACGGCGGGCGCCCGCTCGGGTCGGACGAGCAGCTTGGCGCGCAACTGTCCGTCGATCGCGTCGGCAATCTCGGGATGTTCCTTCAGATAGTTGCGCACGTTGTCCTTGCCCTGGCCGATGCGGTCGCCGTTGTAGCTGTACCAGGCACCGGATTTCTCGACCAGGCCGTGGGCGACGCCCATCTCGATCAGTTCGCCCTCGCGCGACGTGCCCTCGCCGTAGAGGATCTCGAACTCGGCCTGGCGGAAGGGCGGCGCGACCTTGTTCTTGACCACCTTGACGCGGGTTTCCGAGCCGATCACCTCGTCGCCGCGCTTCACCGCGCCGATGCGCCGGATATCCAGCCGCACCGAGGCATAGAACTTCAGCGCATTGCCGCCGGTGGTGGTTTCCGGATTGCCGAACATCACACCGATCTTCATGCGAATCTGGTTGATGAAGATCACCAAGGTGCCTGATTTCTTGATGTTTGCTGTGAGCTTTCGCAGCGCCTGGCTCATCAGGCGCGCCTGCAGGCCCACGTGCGAATCACCCATTTCCCCTTCGATCTCCGCTTTGGGCGTGAGCGCTGCCACGGAGTCGATGACGACCACGTCCACGGCGGTGGAACGCACCAGCATGTCGGCGATCTCCAACGCCTGCTCGCCGGTATCGGGCTGGGAGACCAGCAGGTCATCAACATTGACGCCGAGCTTTTCGGCGTAGCTCGGATCCAGCGCGTGCTCGGCATCCACGAAGGCGGCGGTGCCGCCGTTCTTCTGGCAGGCGGCAATGACCTGCAGGGTCAGCGTGGTCTTGCCGGAGGATTCCGGGCCGTAGATCTCGACCACGCGGCCACGCGGCAGGCCGCCGACGCCGAGCGCCACGTCGAGACCGAGCGAGCCGGTGGATACCACGTCGATCGCTTCACCGGTCTTGTCGCCCATGCGCATGACTGCGCCCTTGCCGAACTGCTTTTCGATCTGGCTGAGGGCCGAAGCGAGCGCGCGACGCTTGTTGTCGTCCATTGCGTAATCCTCTTGGGTGGATGCGCAGCATGCCGCCGACGCATCTCAGGGAGTGAGACTGGAAGGATCAGGCACCTGGCAGGAGCGCCAATGCCGTCCCTGGGCGCAATTATCCCACACGGCCGAAGGGCGGCCATGGGCGATTCGCCCGTCAGTCCGTAAGAATCTGGCGCACGCCGTCGAGTGCCGCGGCGACGGTCTGGCGGCGCACGGCTTCGCGGTCGCCCTGGAAGGTGAACAGTTGCACGCGCGCCTGGCCACCCGCACGCTTCCAGCCGATCCACACCGTGCCGATCGGCTTGTCGGGCGTGCCGCCGCCCGGCCCGGCCACACCGGTCACGGCCACGGCCACATCCGCCGCATGCCGGCTCTGCGCGCCGCAAACCATCTCCATGGCCGTCTGCGCACTCACCGCGCCGCTGTCTTCCAGGGTCTGCCGGCGCACTCCGAGCAGCACCTCCTTGGCGCGATAGCTGTAGGCGACCACCCCGCACTCGAACCACGCCGAGCTGCCTGGAATGTCGGTCAGCACCTTGGCGATCCAGCCGCCGGTGCACGATTCGGCGGTGACGATGCTCAGGCCGCGGGCCAGCAGGCATTCGGACAGGGTCAGGGCCTGCGCGGCGAGCAGCGCGTCCGTGGGCATGAGGATGGCAGGCACGGGGGTCATCCGGGCAGGAACCAGGAAGCCACAGCTTACCTGTCCTACAGCAGCGGATCGAACAGCCGCGCGACGTGCATCAGCACCCGCTGCGGCAAGGGCGCGGCAAGGTATTCGCGCTGGTCGATCTCGCGCGCCTGCGCGAAGTCCGCCTGCAGCATGGCCTGGACCGCCGCGGCGAAGTGCGGATCGACATTCACCGCCGCCACTTCGAAGTTCAGCCGCAGCGACCGGCTGTCCAGGTTCATGCTGCCGACCACGGCGGTGTCATCGTCCACCAGCACCACCTTCTGGTGCATGAAACCCGGTTGGTAGCGGAATACGCGAACGCCGGCGCGCAGCGCCACCCAGGCATGCAGGCTGGACGACAGGAACACCGTGCGGTGATCCGGTCGCGCCGGCAGCAGGATGCGCACGTCGACGCCGCGCAATACCGCCAGGCGCAGCGCCGCACCCACCGCGTGATCCGGCACGAAGTACGGCGTGGTCAGCCACAGGCGGTGACGGGCACCGTTGATGAGGGCCACGAACAGCAGCGAACAGCTTTCCTGGTCGTCCGCCGGGCCGGTGGCGGCGATCAGCGTGTGCACCGGGCCGCACGCCGCCGCGCCGCCGCGCAACGGCGGGTCGGCGCCGGTGATCCAGCGCCAGTCACCGGCGAAGGCCTGCTCGAGATCGGCCACCGCGGGTCCCTGCAGCGCCAGGTGGGTGTCGCGCCAGGGCGCCAGCGGCGGCTTGCGGCCCAGGTACTCGTCGCCGACATTGAGGCCACCGACGAAGCCCTGGCGGCCATCCACCACCACGATCTTGCGGTGGTTGCGGAAATTGACCTGCAGCCGATTGCTCCAGTTGCGCGTGGCGAAGGGATGCACGGCCACGCCGCCGGCACGCAAGGTCGCGACCCAGGCGCGTGGCAGGTCATGGCTGCCGACGCCGTCATAGAGCACGCACACCGCGACGCCGCGCGCCGCGCAATCGAGCAGGGCGCGCTGCATGCGTCGCCCGATCTGGTCGTCGTGGATGACGAAGAACTGCACCAGCACCGAATGCTCGGCCTGGGCCATGGCCGCGAAGATGGCCGCGAAGGTCGCCTCGCCCCCGATCAGCAGTTGCAGCGCCTGGCCGGCATGAAAGCGCGTCCCGAGCAGACTTGCGATCGCTGCGTGACGTGCGCAGGCAGCATCGGCCCCGGCATCGGTTGGTGCTTTCGCCTGGCCGCTCGGCAGCCGCGCGGCAGGCACCGCCACGTGACCGCGAAAATGCCGACGGCCGAGGAACAGGTACGGCAGCAGGGTGACATAGGGCAGCAGCAGCAAGCCGAGCACCCAGGCCACCGCGCCCGGTGCCGTGCGCGTGCGCATCAGCGCGTGCAGCGCCGCCAGCATGCCGCCGACATGCAGCAGCACGGCAAGGCTGGCCAGCAGGGTCGTGGTCATGGGCAGCGTTCGGCAGCCGGGTGGACAAGGATGCCAGATTGCCGCGCGGCGCAGCCGCAGGGTGCCGGGCGACCCTGCCTGCCCGGCACCCTGCGCGATGCCTAGATGAACACCGGCAAGGCTGTCAGGCAGGCCAGGCGCGCCTCCTGCTCGTCGCTGAGCGGCATCCCGGGGAATGCCTCGAGCAGCCTGCCCAGCAGCTCGACCGCGCCCGCGTGGTCGAGTCCTTGCGGGTAGCGTCGCGCCAGCCATTGCGTGGCGGGCGCACGATGCTCGGGCGCGATCTGCGCCAGCACCCCATCCGTGGACACTTCGCGCCGCTCCTCGCCGAGCAGCCAGCGCAGCAGGACATCGAGGATGGCCTGCAGCATCGCCTCATCCCACGCCGGCTCCAGGTCGGGCTCGTACAGCGCATCCCCGCCGGACATGCCGTGGTCATCCGCGAAATCCAGGTCGTAACCGGCCGCTGAATAATGGACCTGGTCCTCCACAGACCGCCTGCACAGCAAGGCCGGCAGGGACAGGAAATCACCGCTGCCCAGCGTTGCAGGCGCGCGGCGCGCGGAAAGCATGCCTGCCGGCAGCATGTGCGGCACGGCGGCCACCTGCGGCAGGCCCTCGACCTTGTCGGCCTGCTTACGCTGCACCGTCAGCACGGCCGAGGTCTCGGAGGTGATCAGGCCATAGCGCAGCGCCAGGGTCTTGCGGAACTTGCCTTCAGCGCGCCGCCAGGCTGCCTGACCGGCCAGGGCGCGCAAGGCCGGCCGCTCCTCGGCATGCGCGCAGGTGAACTCGTGCGGTGCCTGTTCACCCGCCACGCGCACGCTGGCGCGCAGGGTCGTCAGCGCCGGCAGCATGGCGACGGCGCGCAGCGCATCGCCCGCATACGTGGGCTCCATCGGCAGGGCGCGTGCACGCCTGCTGCCCCAGTCCACCTGGATGTCCAGTGGCGCCCCCTGGCGGGCCCGCCCCAGCTGGCGCATGAGCACCGCGTCGATCGGCTCGGCCGGCACCGCGCGTTCCAATGTGCCGCACGTGGCAGTGGCCAGCGGTGCCAGCACGTCGACACCGGCGCTGCTGCCCACGGCCACCACGAAGATGCGGATGCCGCACGCCACGGCACGCGCCTGGGCCTTGGCCAGTTCGGCTGCGTGCACGGCGCCGTCGGTCACCAGGAAGATGGCGCGGCTGCGTCCCTGCTCTGCCGGCAGGCGGTTCAGCCCGTCAAGCGCGGTTTCCAGGGCCAGGCCCATCTCGGTGCCGCCAAGATCCGCGGCGATGCCGGCCGCCAGCTCGACCAGCGCTTCGCACACGCGCGGGCTGGCCTGCAACGCGCGGCGGAACAGGGCCTGGGTGGATGAGCCAAAGCGCAGCACCTGCACGCGATCCGCCTCCGTGAGCGCGCCGGCTACGGCTGCCAGGGCGGCACGCGACTGGCTGACCGCGTCACCCTGCATGGAACCCGAGCAATCGAGCAGCAACTGCAGATCACAGGGTCCGGCAGGCTGCAGGCTGGCCGGCAGGCTGAAGCTGAGCAGGCCGATCGTGTCGCGGCCGTCGCGCACCAGGCGCGCTTCGCCGGAAAACTCCGCCGGCAGGTCGAACACGAGTACCAGGTCGCGATCCAGCATGGCCTGGTTGAGCTCGATCTCCTGGGCGAACTCGCCGGCCTTGAAGCGTGCTGCATGGCTGGCGCAGGAAACGGGCGAATGCGCCAGCAGGCCCTGCACGCGAATGCTCGCCTGCAAGGGATGCTCGACGGCGAAGTCGTGGGCCGGTGCGGCCAGCAGATCGATCGTGCTGCGCCCGTAGCGCGGCCGGTAGGCCAATGGCAGGCTGAAGCGCGCCACGCCCGCGGAGCAGCCCAGCGGCGCGGCAAAGCGCAGCACGATCCGGCCTTCCTCACCCGGCTTGAGGTTGCCAAGATCCACGCACAGCAGGCCGGGCGCCACCTGTTCCAGCAGCACGGCGCTGTCACCCACGGCCACGGCGTCGTCGTACTCGCGCGTGGCCTGCGTTCGCGCCACCACCTCGGCCACCCGATGCTGCCCGCCAAGGTGGGCATCCATGCCCATGAACGCCGCATCCAGCGGAACCGGAAAGCTGTACACCGCCTCGAGCGCAAGCGTGCCGGCATTGCGGAACACGTGGGTGAGTTGGTACTCGGCGACGAGATCGGTGATGGTGATCGCCAGGCGGCTGTGCGCCAGTGGCGTGGTGAAACGGGTTCCCTGCCTCTTGCGGTTCATGCTTCATTCCCCTGTGGGTCGTTGTCCGGCAGCGCCGGCTGCTCGATGCTCGTCTCTGCGTGGATCTCCGCGTAGCTCTGCTGCACCGCGCGGAACAGGCGGCGCAAATCGGCCTGGCTGAGGCGGGCACGCTCCGGCGCGACCACCAGTTCGAGACCATCGGCCACGATCAGGTGGGAGCGCACCTCCACCGCGCCCGGCCGAACCGGCGCGATGGGCGCTTCCCGCCTGGCCTGCAGCAGGCCGTCGATGGCGTCCAGCGACAGGCCGGTCTCCTGCCACTGCCGGATGCGCAGCAGGTCGGCCAGGTGCGCCTCGGTGTAGTACGCACCGCGCTTCGCACCTTCCGGCGCCGGCAACAGGCCGCGCTGGATGTAGAAGCGGATGGTGCGTCCCGGCAAGCCGGAGCGTTCGCTCAATTGCTGCAGGCCCAGCTTCATATCAAACACCTTAACTGTCACAAACAGTGTTGATTAAAGCGAAAGGCATGTCAAGCCCCGCACAGCCGCCGGTGCGGCGGCGTGCCAACGGGTCACTTCGAGGTCAGGAAGAGGCGCGGTGAGCGCGCGCAAGACGCTCGAGGGCCGCCTCGACGGCGGCCGTCGGGGTGGCAAGGTTCATGCGCTCGAATCCGGCGCCTTCGGGCCCGAACAGCGTGCCTTCGTCGAAGAACACCAGCGCCTCGCGCTCATGGATGGCCCTGAGCTGCGCTGCGTCCTTGCCAAGGCGGCGAAAGTCCATCCACTGCAGGTAGGTGCCCTCGAGATCGAACACGGTCACCTCGGGCAGGCGTTCGGCCATGAAGGCGCGCACCAGGGCCTGGTTGCGGGCAATGAGCCCGAGCAGGCCATCCAGCCATGCCTCGCAGCGGGTGTAGGCGAGTTCGCAGGCCTTGTAGGCCAGCGTGGTGAGGAAGAAGAAGCCGTCGGCTTCCAGCGCACGGGCGAAGCGCGCGCGCAACGCCGCATCTTCGATCACGATGTTGCTGGCCGCCATGCCGGCCAGGTTGAAGCTCTTGCTCGGCGCCGTGCAGATGACACTGCGCCGGGCGATGGCTTCGCCGAGGGTGGCAATCACGCGATGCCGGTGACCCGGCAGGACGAGATCGAAATGGATCTCGTCGCTCACCAGCAGCAGGTCGTTGGCGAGCACGATGTCGGCAAGCTCGGCCAGTTCCTCGCGCGTCCACACACGCCCGACCGGGTTGTGCGGGCTGCACACCAGCAGCAGGCGGTTGGCGGGCTCGGCGGCGAGCCTGCGCAGGCCATCGAAATCCATGCGGTAATGGCCGTCACGCAGCAGCAAGGGGTTGCGCACCACGCGCCGGCCATTGCCCTGGATGGCGCCGTAGAACGGGTAGTACACCGGGGGCTGCACGATCACGCCATCTCCCGGCGCAGTGAACGCGCGGATCGCCGTGCACAGCGCCGGCACCACGCCGCCGGTCTGCACGAGCCATTCCGGCTGCACCCGCCAGTCGTGGCGCCGCCCCATCCAGTCGATCACCGCCTGCGTGTAGGCCGGCGTCGGCCGTGTATAGCCGAGCACCGCTTCATCGAGAAAGGCCTTGAGCCCGGCGATGATCTCGGGCGCGTTCGGCAGGTCGAGATCGGCAACCGAGAACGGCGGGATGCCCGGCGGCACGGCCGGATTTGCGCGTCGCATGGCCGCCCACTTGGCCGAACCGAGCGCGCTGCGATCGACGAGAGTGGAAAAGTCGTAGTCAGGCATGGCCAGCCGGAAGACAAACCAGGCGCACGGAAGGCGCATGTGGTCGGGAACGCACAGGCATGGGGCGATGCTACACCTTGTCGCTCTGGCAACGCCCGCCGCCCGCGAAAGGCAAAAAAAGAGGCGGGGTTGCCCCCGCCTCCAATTGCACCGGGAAATCGCGACGTCAGTCGATGAACTCGCAGCGGCCCGGTTCGGCGCCGTTGATGACCTCGGCACGCATCCCGTCCGGGAAGGTGGTGCGGATCGACACGCCGTTCTTGCAGACGTAAGCCTGGTGCAGGTCGATCATCCAGGTGAACTGCAGGCCGGCCAGGCCGCCCATGATCGTGTCGCCCACGCCGCTGATGCCGATCGGGTTCTCGATGGGCAGGTTGTTGGCCTCGACCACGCCCTGCTCGCGCAGGAAGTCGGCCATCACCTTCCAGCCCACGTCCTTGACCCAAAGCGCGCCATACACGCCGGTCATGAAGCTGCCCGCGCGGCCGATCATCACCGTGCCGGCATCGTTGATGCCAAACACTTCCACTGGCACCGAGCCCATCATTTCATACACTTCCTCGGCGGTCATGTCGTCGCACAGGTTGTCGCCGAAGAAGTCCAGCGCCGGGATATCGGTGCAGTAGCGCAGGCTGTCCACGTTGGTCAGCGATTCGGGGCCGGTACCGAGCCACGGGTTCCACTGCAGGACGCCGGTGTTGCGCCAGGTGTCCTCGTCGAAGCCGGCCACGGCGACCACGTTGCCGTCGAAGTTGACCGCGTTGGCATCCTGCGCTCCGGTCAGCGCGGTGAGGTCCACCGGCGCGCCCTCGTCGATCCACGCCCAGGCGTTCTGGAAGTTCGATACGCCGAGCACCACGCGCCCATTGCCGGACACGGTGTTGGCGCGCGTCCAGGGCAGCGATCCGTCGTGCTGCAGTTCGCGCATGCCGCCATTCTCGTCCCACACGATCGGCACCACCTCGCCGCTGCTCTGGCACGAGCCGTCGCCGTTGATGTCCACGTAGGCCATGCCGACCACCTTGCTGGCGGACTTGTCCATGCCCCAGGCCACCGCACTTTCCGAACCGGACTCGCTGGAGCCTCCGCAGGTATCGCCGTTGAGGTCGCCAAGCAGGCGCAGGCTGCCGTCCTCGTGCCAGATGGCCGGTTCGGCGATGCCGTTGCCGTCAGGATCCACCTGCACCGCCATGCGCGTGCCCGGCCCGTCGATGGCGCCGGTGTTGGTGCCGATGCCCTCGGGCAGGATTTCCGCGCCGCTCTCGCGCCGCCACAGCAGGGCGCCCATCCCGGAATTGAAGCTGCCGCCGGCGCGGGTGCCGTCGGTGGACAGCGAGCTCAGGTAGGCGGCGATCACCGGCGTGAACTGCACGCCGTCTTCGAAGCCGTTGAAGACCATGTCCGCCGGATGCGTGTCGGCCGCGGCGACCACGACGGAAGTGGCGTCGCAAGCCGTGTCGGTGAGGGGATTGGCGCTTTCCGCCACGTTCCAGTACTCACCTTCCGACACCATCGGTTGCGGCGTAGTGGGATAGCCCCCGGAGGTGATTTCCTCGATGTACACCCGGTAACTGGCGCCGGGCGTCAGGCCGCGAATGGTGAAACGGCCATCCGGGCCCAGCTGGCCCTGGGTGGCGCTGCCGGTCATGTCCGACACGGCATCGAACAGCGGATTGGCCACGTTGCGGGCGATCACGTTGATGCCGCTGTACGGGGTGACGCCATCCTTGAGCCGCAGGATGCCGCTGATCGATCCGGTCTGCGCCAGATAGGCGGCGGTCGGGTAGAGGTTGGACACCCCGTTGACGTCGTCGGTGATATCGACGCTCGCCTGGGCGGCGCCGCCGGGCCCGGCATTGTCGATGAACGGGAACATGGTCTCGAGGGTGGCCGGGTCGATCATCTGCTCGGGCGGCGCCGACCAGTCCTGGTAGCTGTAGAGCGGCTCCACGCAGCCCGGCACGCCTGGATAGAACGGCGCATAGGCAAAGCTCTGGTAGACCATCGGCCCGTTGACCTGGGAGTGGCTGAGGTTCAGCGCATGGCCGATCTCATGGGTGAACACGCCCGCATAGTTGGCGCCGCGCGGCACGAAGGACTCGAAGCTGGCGCCGAACACCTGGTCGGGATCGGGCGGGCCCTGCGTGCCGGTATCGCTGGCATCCACGCCCCAGCCGTTGAGCACGGTCCACGATTCGGTGATGTGCCCGTTGCCGTCGCCGAATTCCGGCGTGGAGATGCCGAACACCGAGTTGCGCGGCACGCCGAAGAAGTCTTCCATGATGCTGCCATCGGTGTCGTAGATGACCCAGAATCCGGGGCCGTTCTCCACGCCGATGAACTGGTCGATGTTCGCGCTGGTGACGTCGGCGACGCCGGTCTTCTCCAGGATGGTGCCCTGGACGGTGGCCTCGAAGGTCGAAGTCGGCACCTGGCTCCACTGGCGGAACGCTTCGCCGGTCATCCAGTTCGCCTGCTGCAGGCTGATGAAGGGCGTCACGCCATCGACGTCGAAGGTGAAGGCCGCGCCACCATCGGTATAGACGGGGATCGGGCCGTTGCCGGTCTCCCATACCACCGGCTTGAGTTCACCGGTTTCATCGCTGACGATCAGGGGCCCCGCGGCCTGCACGCAGGCGCTGGCGGCAAGCAGGGCGAGGGCGAGCGGAAGATTGAATGTGCGGTTCATCGGATCGCCCCCTGCTCCAGCAGCTTGTCCGCGACGATGTGGTTGATCAGGCCGAGCAGGTCCGCGGCCTTGACCGGGCCCCTGGAGGCCAGCACCGCCTGCTCGTTGCTGGACAGCACGCCCGGCTTCACGGTGATGTTGTCGAACAGGCCGGCGTTGTCGTACTGGTTGACCAGCATGTCATTGACCTTGAGCAGCTTGCCCTGGGCCAGGCCCGAGGTCGTCTGCAGGCCGGTCTTCGCCGCCGGGTGGTAGAGGAACGCCACCACGTATTCGTCGGCATGCCACCTGGGGAATTCTTCCGGCGTCACCATCAGCATGCGCTTGCCGTTCGGCAGCGTGCGCGGCTTGATGAGGCCGAACTGGCGGAACGTATAGTCGCCACGCTGGATATCGCCCTTGGGCGCAATGCCCACGCTGAGCGTCACTTCGGTATATGGCAGCCCGTTGGCATCGATGCCGTCGGTCACCTTGGTGACCGTGCCGGCGACGATGCTCTGCGAGCTCTCGATGAGCTGCACCAGGTTCTGCTTCTGCGACTTGCCCTGCGCGGCGGCGACGGAACACACCGCCAGCGCCAGGGCCATGGCCATCGTTACCGACAACCGCTTGCACACTCTCGACAAATTCATCAGGGTCCCCACAGGGTTTGCAAAGGAAGCGCCGCCCGCGTGGGGTGGCGTTGCCACGGTAGGCCCGGCTCGCCTGGCGCACCATTGGGCAGACCCCGGAATCCGTCTCAGGCCATCCCTGAGTTCGGGGGCGTATGGAAGTCGTTGGCAGCCCGTCAGGCGCACAAGGAAGGTTGTGCCGGTGCGCGGCGTCTGCTGTGCCGCCCCATCGGCACGCTCTGATGCAGCCAGCCGGCGCGGCCCTACTCCGCCGAAATGAGGCCCGCGCGGATCGCGAAGCGCACCAGGCCCGCGACATCGTGGATGTCCAGCCGGTCCATCACCTGGCTGCGGTGGCTTTCCACCGTCTTCACGCTCAGATGCAAGCGCGCGGCGATGTGGCGCGTGGCATGGCCTTCGGCGATCAACTGCAACACTTCGCGCTGGCGCGCGGTGAGCCGCTCGAGCTCGGCACCGGCCTGCGCGGGCGGCCGACCCGTGCGCAGGAAGCCGTGCAGCAGCGTTTCCGAGATGGCCGGGCTGAGATAGGGACGCCCCGCGGCAATCGCGTCCAGCGCCGTACGCAGCTCTTCCACGGCGGAATCCTTGATGAGATAGCCGGCAATGCCGGCGCGCAAGGCCTGCGACACATATTCCGGGCTGGCGTGCATCGACAGCACCAGCACCCGGGTCGACGGGCTCACCCGCGGCACGCGGCGGGCCACCTCGAGGCCATTCATGCCGGGCATGGTGATATCCAGCAGCAGCACGTCCGGCTGCAGGCGGGCGACCGCCTCGAGTGCCTCGCTGCCGTCGCTGCATTCGGCCAGCACGGTGACATCGGCCAGCGACTCGAGCAGCGCCCGCAGGCCGGCCCGCACGAGCTGGTGGTCATCGGCAAGGATCACGCGAATGGCCATGTCAGGACTCCGGTGGCGCCTCGACCGGCAGGGTGACCTCGATCTCGGTGCCGCGACCGGGCAGCGAATGCACGCGCCATTCCCCGCCCAGGTCATGCACGCGCTCACGCATGCCAAACAGCCCCAGCCCTTCGCCGGAACTGGCGCGCGCGAGCACCGCGTCGACGTCGAAGCCATCGCCGTCATCGCGTACGCGGATGCGGATGCCGCCGCCGACGGCTGCGACGCGGATCTCCACCACCCGCGCCTGCGCATGGCGCACCACGTTGGTCAGCGCCTCCTGCACGATGCGGAACACGGTCATGTCGTGATCGCTGCGCGCCTGCGCCAGGCGTGGATCCAGCTCCAGCTCCAGGCGCAGGCCGGCGCGATCGGCCACGGCCTGCAGGTGCGCTTCCAGCGCCGGCAGCAGGCCCATCTCGTCCAGCAGTGGCGGGCGCAGGTCCAGCGACAGGGCACGCACCTGGCCGATCAGGCGATCGATCACGCCGATCGTGTCGCCCACGCGCGCGCGGCTCTTCGCCGAAGGCGCCTGCTGAAGCGCCAGGCCGAGATTGATCTTGATGGTGGTCAGGGCCTGGCCGAACTCGTCGTGCAACTCACGTGCAAGATGCGTGCGCTCCTTTTCCTTGGCCGCCTCCAGGCGCATGGTCATGCGCCGCAACGTGGCGAACGCCTCGCCCAGACGCCGTTCGCTGTCCTGCACTTCGGCCAGCGCCTGCTCGCGCAGGCCATGCACCCGTTGCAGCTCGCGATTGCGCAGTTCCAGTTCATGCACCCGCCACCAGAAGGCCGCCAGCAGGGCGAACAGCGCCAGCATCGCCGCGCTGGCCTGCACCGCGGTGCTGCGCCACCAGGGCGGCACGACCTCGAGCCGCAGCGGGCGCGCCAGCGTCCAGTCGTGCCCGCCGAGCCGCGCGCGCACCTCCAGCCGATGCTCGCCGGCGGCCAGCGCATGCAGGGTCAATTGCCCATGTTCGCCAAGATTCGTCCATGGCTCGGCCGCGTCCATGCGGTACTGGAAATGCGGTTGACCGCCGCCATAGCCGAGCACCGCGAGTTGCAGCGAGAACGGCATGCGCCAGGGCACGCGCAAGGTGTCGAGCTGCCACATCGGCCGCGTCGGCAGATGCGCTGCATCGAGGCCGCTGACCGCCTCGATCACGGTCCTGGGCGGTGTGCCGCGCGCCGGCAGGTCGAGCGGATCGATCGCCACCACGCCCTTGGCCGAGCCGAAGTACAGGCGTCCACCCAGCAGCAACGCCGCCTTCGGATTGAACGCGGTGGTGGGCAGGCCATCGGCGGTGGTCAGGTTGGCCAGCCGCCCCGTCTGCGCATCGAGTCGCGAGAGGCCGCCGTGCGTGGAGAGCCACAGCGCGCCATCCGGCGCATACACCAGCGCCATCACATCGTCGTCCACCAGCCCCTGGTCGCGCGTCCAACGCTCCACACCCGCGACACGGCCGTCTGCATCCAGGTTCAGCCGGTTGAGTCCGCCGCCGGCGCTGCCCGCCCAGATCGAACCGTTCGGCGCCTCGAGCAGCGAGGTGATGTGGTCGTGGCTGACCTGGGTCGGGCCGCGACCCGCCGCGATCGTCTCGCACCTGAGCTCCTGCGCAAGGCGGCACACGCCGATGCCACCGGATCGCGTGCCGACCCACAGCCGGCCGCGCCGATCCTCCAGCAGCACCGTGACGAAGTCGTCCGGCAGGGAGTCGCGCTTGCCGGCTACCGGCCGGAAGTTGACGAAACCGTTCCGCTCGGGCCGGTACAGGTAGAGTCCGGTGCCGGCGCTGCCGACCCAGATGCGCCCCGCCCGGTCTTCCAGCAAGGCAAAGCTGTATCCCGGCAGGCCGCTCGCGGCCGCCTCCTCGTCGGCGAGGTAGGGGTGGAACCGACCGCTGCGTCGATCCCAGCGGAAGACGCCTTCGTTGGTGGTGGCCCAGAGCACTCCGGCGCGCGTGCGCATGAGATCGGTGGTGCCGCTCAGCCGCGCCTCGATTTCGTCGCTGGCGGGCAGCGGTGCATGTGTGACGGTGCCCTGCGCAACATCGATCTCGTCGATGCCGCCACCGAAACTTCCCACCAGCAGGTGTTCACCGGAGCCCTCGCGGGAGGGCAGCGCCTGCAGCGCATAGACATCCTGGGCGGACAAACCTGCCCGGTCGTCGGCGCTGGTGCGCTCGCGCCAGGTGCGCAGCCCGGCCAGCTGCGGGCTCGCGCGCATGAGGCCGGCACCGAAGGTGCCGACGAACAACCGTCCGTCCGGCGCGAAGGCCAGCGCCCCGGAGTCGATGTGCAGCGCACCCGGACCCTCCGGCCCGAGCGGCACCGGCTGCAACTGCTCGGCAGCGGCAGCCTTCCAGAACAACCCCGAGCCAAAGGTCCCGACCCATACGCCGCCGTCGGGCGCGGGCAGGAGCGCGGTCACGTTGGTGATCGGCTTGCCGGCGATACGGCCGGTATCCGCCGCGACCAGGCGGTCGCTTTGCGCATCCACGCGATACAGTCCGAAGCGCGTGCCGACCCACATCTCCCCGGCGCGATCCTCGGCCAGTGAAAAGACGTCCAGCTGCGGCGGGGCGCGCACGAAGGGCACCGGCTCGAAGCCGCTGTGGTCGGCGCGCTGGCGGAAAAGCCCCTGGCCGAGCGTGGCGACCCACAATCGCCCATCGCGGTCGATGAGCAGCGCGATGATGAACTCGCCACCGGTCGCCAGCGGCGTGCGCGCGAACTCGCCCGTTGCCGGATCGAAGAGGTCCAGACCGGCCTGCGTACCCACCCACAGCCTGCCTCCGGGCGCTTCGGCAAGCGCGAACACGCCATCGTGGATCAGGCTCTGTGGATCATTGCGCTGGTGGCGCCAGCTGCGGAACTGCCAGGTCGCCCGGTCGAGCAGGTTGAGGCCGCCGCTGATGGTGTTGATCCACAGGCGCTGGTGACTGTCCTCGAACACGCCGCGGATGCCGTTGCTCGAGATCGAGCCGGGATTCTGGACCTCGTGCTGGAACTTGCGAAAGCGCTGCCCATCGTGCAGGTAGAGGCCTTCGCGGGTGCCGATCCAGAGGAAGCCGACCCGGTCGAACAGGAGTTCGGTGAGGATCTCGGGCGGGAATGGCCGGGCGCCGTCGAGCGGCTGGAACGCATGGTCGGCGCCACCCTGCGGATACGGACCGGGAGGCGCCAGCGGATCGGCCGCCCACGCCGGCGCGATCCACAGACACAGGCACAAGATGAGAAGAACGGCGGGCACGGAAGGCAGCGATGGAGCAGGTTGCAGATTATGCCGCTCGCGGCCACGCATGTGCACGCGCAAAAAAATGCCCCGCGCGGGGCGGGGCAAGGAAATTGCCGGTGTAGCCGCGTCTCACTCTGCAGCTTGCACGCTCGCGGCCTGGGAGCCCTTGGGCCCCTGGACGATCTCGAAGCTGACCCGCTGCCCCTCCTGGAGGCTGCGAAATCCCTGCGAATTGATCGCCGAATAATGGACGAACACGTCGTCCCCGCCCTGTTCAGGTGCAATGAACCCGAATCCCTTGGCGTCGTTGAACCACTTGACCGTACCGAAAAGCATCGATGGAGCCCCTCAAAGATTGGATCTGCGTGCAACGCCAACTTCAGGTCGTGTCTGTCCACGCCTCCCTCGCATTGCACGAAGGCGAGTATAACAACGGCTTAACGGTTGCGGGCAAGCAGCCGGGCACAAGCGCCGGAAGTCATGCCGGCGAACGCTGTGGCGCACGCGCCTGCCGGCCGCCTTTCAGGGCGTCCGCGGCGCCAGCGCCGCGACCAGCCGCGGCACCAGGGCGGTGGCGGCTTCGAGATTCGCAAAAATCTCGGGCAGGCTGATTTCCGCCTCATCACCGCAACCGGCCGCCCAGTTGGCGACGATGGCGAGACAGGCGTAATCGAGATCGAGTTCGCGCGCCAGCGCCGCTTCGGGCATCCCGGTCATGCCAACCAGATCGCAGCCATCGCGACGCAGGCGCGCGATCTCGGCGCGCGTTTCCAGACGCGGCCCCTGGGTCGCGCCATAGCAGCCACCGTCGCTCAGCGCGATGCCACTCGCCTTCGCCGCGGCCAGCAGCTCCTGACGCAGGCGTGCACTGTAGGGTTCGCTGAAATCGATATGCCGCACTTCGGCGCCGGCGACATCGCAATAGCTGGTCAGGCGATCGTGCGTGTAGTCGATGATCTGATCCGGCAAGACCAATGCGCGTGGCGACATGTCGGCACGGATGCCGCCCACCGCATTGACGCCGACGACGCGCTGCGCGCCGATGTGGTGCAGCGCCCAGATGTTGGCGCGATAGTTGACCCGGTGCGGGGGAATGGCGTGCGACTCGCCATGCCGGGCGAGGAAGGCGATGCGGCGCCCGCCCAGGCGGCCGACCATCAGCGCATCCGAAGGCGGGCCGTAGGGCGTGTCCAGGGCATGCCGCTCCAGGTGTTCGAGACCGGCAAGCCGATACAGGCCGGTGCCGCCGATCAGGGCGAGATCGATCGCGTGGCTCATGCATCCACCGCATGGATGGCCGGCAGGTTGCGGCCCTGTTCGTGGTAGTCCATGCCATAGCCGAAGACGTAGCGATCCGGCACCTCGACGCCGATGAAGTCCGCCGCGATCCCCGGCGCCCGTCGCGCGTGGCGCTTGTCGCACAGCACCGCGACCAGCACTTGCGCGGCGCCCTGCGCCAGGCAGTCGTCGCGGATCGCCTTCAGGGTATGCCCCTCATCGAGGATGTCGTCCACCAGCAGCACGCTGGCGCCGGCAAGTGCCACCTGCGGGCGCCGCAGCCAGTGCAGTTCGCCACCGGCGGTGGCACCGCGGTAGCGCGTGGCATGCACGTAATCGAACAGCAGCGGGGCGCGGATGCTGGTGGCAAGCTGCCCGGCGAAGATCAGTGCGCCCTGCATCACGGTCAGGAACACGCCCTGGCGCCCGGCCAGCGCGTGGTCAATGGCCGCAGCGACGCGCGCGATGGCCGCCGCGAGCGCGGCCTGGTCGTGGACGAGATCGGCGCGGGCCAGCACGGCGGAGAAATCGGCGCTGTCCATGCTTCAGGCCGGTTCCGTATCCAGCCCGGCCAGGCGTGCGGCAAAGGCGCCGCGCTGGGGATTGGCAGCCAGTGCCTCCCAGCTGGGCGCCGCTTCGCCCTGCAGGCGCGCGATGCGCTCCGGGTCGCAGGGCGCGACGCCGGCGCTGGCGGCGATCGCCTCATCGACGAGGGCCGGATCGCAGGCGAGCAGCAGGTCGCAGCCGGCCTCCAGGTGCGCGCGTACGCGTTCGCGCACGCCACCGGCCACGCCGGCCGCGGCCATGCCGATGTCATCGCCGATCACCACGCCGCGAAAGCCCAGTTCGCCGCGCAGGATGTCCTCGATCCACACGCGCGAATAGCCCGCCGGGTGCGCATCCACGGCCGGATAGGCGACATGCGCCATCATCACCGCATCGGCAACGCTTTCGATCAGCTCGGCAAAGGGCACCAGGTCGCTTTCACGCAGCTGGTCCAGCGTGCGCGGATCGTGTGCGGCATCGACATGCGTATCCTCCAGCACCGAACCGTGTCCGGGGAAGTGCTTGAGCGTGGCCGCCATGCCGGCCAGGCGCATGCCGCGCAGGTAGGCCTGGGCAAGCTCGGCCACCACCTGCGGATCGGCCGCGAAGGCGCGCTCGCCGATCGCCCGGTTGCCGCGGCCGAGATCGACGACCGGCGCGAAGCTCATGTCCACGCCCACGGCGCGCAGCTCGCTCGCCATCAACCAGGCGTGTTCCTCGGCCCGGTCCACCGCCGCGCGCGGATCGCGCGCGTGCAGCTCGCCCAGGCGCGCCAACGCCGGCAGGCGGGTGAAACCGGTGCGAAAGCGCTGGACCGGACCGCCTTCCTGATCGACGCAGACGATGAACGGGTCCGGACGCAGGTCGCGGATCGCATCGACCAGCGCAGCGACCTGCCGGTGGCTTGCGAAATTGCGTGAAAAGAGGATGGCGCCGCTGACCACCGGCGCCGCCAGGCGCGCCCGGTCGGCAACCTCGAGGGTGGTTCCGGTGAGTCCGATGATCAGCATGGATGGATCGTATCAGGCATCCGTGGCGTTGCGTTCGTCGGCGCTCCACTCGCCAAAGGGGCGCAGCGCCAGTTGCACATTGTAATAGCGTGGCAGTGCGCTGACTTCGCGTCCCAGCCAGGCCGGGCGCGGGAACGGCGCGTCCTCGCTGGCAAGTTCGATCTCCGCCACCACCAGCCCGGCATTGGCGCCACCGAACTCGTCGATCTCGAAACGCTGCCCATCGACCTCGACCTGGTGGCGGCGCTTGGCCACCACGTTGCCGACCAGGGTGGCCAGCATGCGACGCGCATCGGCGAGCGGCAGCGGGTACTCGTATTCGTCGCGCACGATGCCGCCCGGAGACTTGATGTTGAGCCAGGCCCGTTCGCCTGCCAGGCGCACGCGCACCGAGCAGCGCGTCGCCGGCGGCCCGGCCAGATAGCCCTGCTGCATGTCCTCGCTGCGGACCACGCGCGCGCGCCAGTCGTCATTGGCGAGCAGGAACTTGCGTTCGATTTCGACGGGCATGGGAATGGCGTGGCCGGGGGTCGGAACTATCGGCAGAACAGGGCGATCGATTCGACGTGCGCGGTGTGCGGGAACATGTCCATGACGCCGGCCGCTGCAAGGCGGAAACCGTGGCGCTCGACCAGCACGCCGGCGTCGCGCGCGAGCGAAGCCGGGTCGCAGGAAACATACACGATGCGGTCGGTGCCCTTGGCCGGCAGATGATCCAGCACGGCCGCCGCGCCCGAGCGCGGCGGATCGAGCAGCAGCTTGTCGTAGGACGCGCGGGCCCAGGGCGCGGCGCGCGGGTCGGCGGCGAGGTCGGCGGCGTGGAAGTCGGCATTGGCAATGCCGTTGCGCTGCGCGTTCGCGCGCGCCCGGGCGACCAGTGCCGCGTCCCCTTCGACGCCGGTGACCGCCGCCGCGTGGCGCGCCAGCGGCAGGGTGAAATTGCCAAGGCCGCAGAACAGGTCGAGCACGTGATCGTTTGGTCCGGGTTCCAGCAGGGCCAGTGCCTGCGCGATCATGCGTCGGTTCATGCCCGCGTTGACCTGGACGAAATCGAGTGGCTGGAAGGCGATGTCGAGGTCGTATTCGGGCAGGCGGTAGGACAGTGCCACCTCCGGCGGCCACAGCGGCAGCACGCTGTCCGGCCCGCCCGGCTGCAGCAGGATGGCCAGATCCTGCGCCCGGCCAAATGCCGTCAGGGCCGCGCGGTCACCGTCCGAAAGCGGACGCAGGTGCCGGAAGACCAGCGCCACCGTCGTGTCACCGGCGGCGATCTCGATCTGTGGAATGTCGCACTTCGCGTCCAGTCCGCTGATCAGTTCTCCCAGCGCGACAAGGCGCTCGCCCACTTCCGGCAGCAGGGTGTGGCACACGCCCAGATCGGCGACGAAACGCGAATCGAGCTCGCGAAAACCCACCAGCAGCTTGCCTTTCCTGGCCACCCATTTCACCGACAGGCGCCCCTTGCGCCGGTAGCCCCAGGCCTGGTCGGCGAGCGGCGCGAGCCAGCGTTCCGGCTCCAGCTGGCCGATGCGCGCGAAGTTGTCTGCCAGCACCTTCTGCTTGGCCGCGATCTGCGCGGCCGGCGGCAGGTGCTGCAGGCTGCAGCCGCCACAGGTGCCAAAGTGCGGGCAACGCGCTTCGATCCGCTCGGGCGAACGACTGAGGAGTTCCTCCACGCGCGCCTCGTCGAACTGTCGACTGCGCCGGATCAGGCGCACGCGCGCACGCTCGCCGGGCAGGGCGCCGACGACGCGGACCGCCTTGCCGTCCACGTGCGCCACGCCGCGCCCGTCATGGGCCAATTCCTCGATTTCGACTTCCAGGATACGGGGCGCGCGCATGCGATGATTGGTGGCGGTGCGGAACGGGTGCGGGCCGCGGATTGTACCCGGCGCCAACGTGGTCCACGCACGCCGAGCGATTGGTCAGCGCCCCGCGCGCGTCCAGTTCGCGTAATGGCAGCGCCAGGTGCCGCCCTCGCGTCGCCAGCCGGTGACGACATCGAAGCGCGCGCTGCGCTCCATCAACCAGCGTCCCGAGGCATCGTCCAGGCGCAGCGCAAAGCGCGCCGTGGCGCGGTCGCCATCCAGCTCGACCTCGATGGCGCCAGGCTGCGCGCCGATGCCGCGTCCGGCCAGCCATTGCGCGCGCATCAGCCGGCCCAGGCCGTCCCGGTCATGGGCGCCGTCATTGCCGGTGAAATCGGCGCTGATGTGGTCCAGCACGCCATTCGCATCGCGGGCCTCGGCCGCCGCGGCCATGGCCTGGATGCTGGTGCGGATCACCTGCGCGTCCGGCGCGCGCGCGCAGGCAGCCAGCAGCCCGATTCCCAGCAATATCCCCGCCCATTTCCACATGTTTCCTCCGCCTACGCTGCAATGCCGCTTGCCGCCACTCACCACGCTATGCTGCAATCGAGGCAGCGTATCCGATTCGTGGCAGGTACGTCGCATGGCCTGCCCGGCCGCTCCACCCCTTGCGCAGAGGAACCGATGACGATGGACCAGCGTCCCTGGCTTGCAAGTTATCCCGAAGGCGTGCCGGCCGAGATCGACCCGGGCCAGCACCGCTCCGTCAGTGCCCTGCTCGAGGAGTGCTGCGACCGCTTCCGCCACCGGCCGGCGTTCACCAACATGGGCCGGGTCATCAGCTACGACGACCTCGACCGCCTGAGTGCGCAACTGGCCGCCTTCCTGCGCAACGAACTCGGCCTCAAGCAGGGCGATGGCGTGGCCCTGATGATGCCGAACCTGCTGCAGTACCCGATCGCCATCATGGCGGTGCTGCGGGCCGGCCTCACCGTCATCAACACCAATCCGCAGTACACGCCGCGCGAACTCAAGCACCAGCTCGACGACTCGGAGGCCAAGGCGATCATCGTGATGGAGAACTTCGCCAGCACGGTGGCCGAAGTGGTGGGCAGCACGCAGTGCCGTCACGTGATCGTGACCGGGGTCGGCGACCTGCTCGGCGGCCTCAAGGGCGTGCTGACCAATTTCATCGTGCGCCACGTCAAGAAGATGGTGCCGGCCTGGTCGATCGATGGCGCGATCCGCTTCAACGATGCGCTGCGCGAGGGCTCACGCACGCAGCCGCCCAAGGTCGAGATCAATCCGGAGGACATCGCCTTCCTGCAGTACACCGGCGGCACCACCGGGGTCGCCAAGGGCGCCATGCTGACCCACCGCAACATGGTCGCCAACATGTTGCAGGCGCTGGCCTGGATTCGCCCGTACATGCGCGAGGGCGAGGAAGTCGTCATTACCGCATTGCCGCTCTACCATATCTTCGCGCTGACGGCGAACTTCCTGGTGTTCGCGCGCATCGGCGGCTTCAGCCACCTCATCACCAACCCGCGCGACATGCCGGGCTTCGTGAAGTCCATCCGCAACGCGCGCTTCACCGCCATCACCGGCGTCAACACCCTGTTCGCCGGCCTGCTCAACACGCCCGGTTTCGACCAGATCGATTTCTCGCGCCTGCGCATGACGCTCGGCGGCGGCATGGCCGTGCAACGCGTCATCGCCGAGCGCTGGAAGGAGGCCACCGGCTGCACCCTTGCCGAGGCCTACGGCCTGACCGAAACCTGCCCGGCGGTGTGCATCAACCCGCTCGATCTTGCCGAGTACAACGGCTCGATCGGCCTGCCGATCCCGTCCACGGAGGTGAGCATCCAGGACGATGACGGCAAGCATCTGCCGACCGGTGAAGTCGGCGAGCTGTGCGTGCGCGGCCCGCAGGTGATGAAGGGCTACTACCAGCGACCGGACGAAACCGCCAAGGTCCTGTCCACCGACGGCTGGCTGCGCACCGGCGACATCGCGCGCATGGACGAGAAGGGCTTCTTCTACATCGTGGATCGCAAGAAGGACATGATCCTGGTATCGGGCTTCAACGTGTACCCGAACGAGATCGAGGGCGTGGTGGCACGCATGCCGGGGGTGCTCGAGGTGGCCGCCATCGGCGTGCCGGACGAAAAGTCCGGTGAGGCAGTCAAGCTGGTCATCGTGAAGAAGGATCCGGCCCTCACCGCCGAGGCCGTGCTGGCGTTCTGCAAGACCGAGCTGACCGGCTACAAGCGCCCGCATCACATCGAGTTCCGCGAGTCGCTGCCCAAGACGAACGTGGGCAAGATCCTGCGCCGCGAACTGCGCAACGAGATGGCGGGCCAGGCGACGGCGGGCCATTGAACGGCACCCGCCCACCCAAGCGCATGGCGCGACCGTGAACGGGCCCTGGGACGGCCTGCTGCTCGACTGCACGCTGGCCACGCTGGCCGGCACCGGCGCTTCCTGTGGGCTGGTGGAACGGGCCGCGCTCGGCTGGAAGGACGGAACCCTCGTCTTCGCAGGCCGCCAGGCGGATCTGCCGGCCGCGCCGGACGACCTCGCCGCGCTGGTCGAGTCGGTGGCGGGGGCGCTGGTCACGCCGGGCCTGGTGGACTGCCACACGCACCTGGTGTTCGGGGGTGATCGCGCCGCTGAATTCGAGCAGCGCCTGGAGGGCGCGAGCTACGAGGACATCGCGCGCGCGGGCGGCGGCATCATGTCCACCGTGCGCAGCACGCGGGCCGCCGACCAGGCTGCCCTGCTGGACACGGTGCTGCCGCGCGCCAGCGCCCTGCGCGCCGATGGCGTCACCACGATCGAGATCAAGTCGGGATATGGCCTGGATCTGGCCAGCGAGCTGCGCATGCTGCGCGTGGCCCGGCAGGTAGGTACGCAACTTGGCATCGGCGTGCGCACCACCCTGCTCGCCGCCCACGCCCTGCCACCGGAATTTGCCGGGCAGCCTGATGCCTACATCGAGCACGTGTGTGACGATATCCTGCCGGCTGCCGCAGCCGAAGGCCTGGTCGATGCGGTGGATGCGTTCTGCGAGCGCATTGCCTTCTCGCCGCAGCAGACACGCCGCGTGTTCGAAAGCGCGCGCGCGCTCGGCCTGCCGGTGAAGCTGCATGCGGACCAGCTGTCGGATCTCGGCGGCGCCGCGCTGGTGGCCGAATTCGACGGCCTCTCGGCCGACCACCTGGAGCACACCAGCGAAGACGGCGTGCGGGCAATGGCCGCAGCCGGCACCGTCGCGGTGCTGCTGCCCGGTGCCTACTACGCGCTGCGTGAAACGCACTCGCCGCCGATCGCCGCGCTACGCGCGGCCGGCGTGCCGATCGCGATCGCATCCGACCTCAATCCCGGCACTTCGCCCCTGCTGTCACTGCGCCTGGCCATGAGCATGGCCTGCACGCTGTTCCGGCTGACGCCGGCCGAAGCGCTGGTCGGCACGACCCGCAATGCGGCGCGTGCACTCGGCCTGGGCGATCGCGGCACGCTGACGCCCGGCCGGCGCGCCGACTTCGTGGTCTGGCATGCCGGTCGCGTCGCCGACCTCAGCTACTGGATCGGCGGCCCGCTGGCAGCGCGCGTCGTGGTCGGCGGCAACACCGTCCACGCCTGAACGATCCTGAGCGGCAGATACCGGCGCATTCGATGCCGGCAGGCGCAATTCCCGGCACGCACGGCGCACCGGGAAGCGCCGCCCGCATCACAGATCCTGCAGCTTGTCCTCGTACACCTCGATCTTCATTTCCTTGCGCAGCGCCTGGATCAGCGCACGCGAAGCCTCGGCGGCAAACGCATCGTGCAAGGTATTGCGCGCCGCCTCGCGAGTCTTGGGGTCGAGGCCGGAGGGGTTGCCATCGATAACCTTGTCGAGTTGCACCAGCGCATAGACGTCGCCGCCCAGATCGACCGTGCGCAAGGCCGGCTTGCCCTCCTGCGGGCGAGGCATGGCGAACACCGCACTGACCAGGGCGCTGTCCACACTGGCCGCCTCGCGGCCGATGCCCTGCTGCATCTCGACCTTGGCCTGATGCGCCGCAGCGATCTGCTGCAGCGACTCGCCCTGCTCCGCGGCAGCCAGCAGGTCGGCCGCCTGGTCCTTCGCCTTCTGCGCGATGCGCGAGTCGACGATCTGCTGGCGCACCTTGTCGCGCACCTGGTCGAGCGGGATCGGCGTGGCTGCCTTGTGCTCGGCAATGCGCACGACGACGATATGGTTGGGACCGAGTTCGATGGGATCGGAATTGTTGTCCTGCACCAGCACGCTGTCCGAGAAGGCGGCCTTCACCACCGCGGGATTGGCGGCAATGCCCTGCCCGCCCTGGCGCGAGAACAGTGCCGTCTTGTGTACCTTGATGCCCAGTTCATGCGCCGCCGGCTCGAGCGATGACGGATCCTGGTAGGTCAGGTCGGTCAGCCGGCCCGCCTGCTCGGCGAATACACGATCCCGCTCGGACTGGGCGTACTCATGCTCCAGCTCCGGCTTCACTTCCTCGAAGCTGCGGGTCTTGCCCGGGCGGATGTCACGCAGCTCGATGATGTGGTAGCCATCGGCTCCCAGCACCGGTGCCGACACCTCGCCCTTCTTGAGCGCGAAGAGCGCATTTTCGAAGGCCTCGTCGGTCGTGCCCTTCTCCAGCCAGCCGAGATCGCCGCCCTGGTTCTTCGAACCCAGGTCGTCCGATTCGGCCTTCGCCAGTTCGGCGAAATCCTTGCCTTCCTTGAGCTGCGCCTCGATCGCCTCGGCCTTGGCCAGGGCGGCCTTCTGATCCTCCGGTGAACCCTTGCCACCGACCTTCACCAGGATGTGCGAGGCGAGGCGTTCTTCAGGCGATTCGAAGCGCTGCTTCTCCTTCTCGTAACGCTCCTTGAGCGTGGCATCATCCGGCGTCAGGTTGACCTGCAACTGGTCGGCATCCAGCTCCACATACTCCAGCGCCACCTGCTCGGGCACCATGAAATCGTCCTGGTGCGACGTGTACCAGGCCTGGATTTCCTCGTCCGTGATCTGCGCGTCTCCGGGCGCGGGTCGATCGAGGCGGATGTACTGGAAGTCGCGCAGCTGGTTCTGCAGGCGCAGATAGGCATCCACCTCGGCCGGGGTCACCATGGCCGTGGTACCCACCTGTTCGGGCAGCGCCCGCACGGCCAGGTCCTGGCGCACGCGGTTTTCGAACATCAGCGGCGACATGCCCTGGGACGCCAGCAGGATGCGGTACTGGTCGGCATCGAAATGGCCATCGACCTGGAACGCCGGAACGCCGAGGATCTCCTTGCGCACCTGTTCGGCGGGCACGGTGATGCCCAGCTTGTCGTTGGCCGCCAGCAGCACCTGTTCGTTGATCATCTGATCGAGGACCTGGCGCTTGATCTCCGGGCGCTCGAAGAAGCTCGCTTCCAGGCTGCCGCCGGCGAGCTGCTGCATGCGCTGGCGATACTCGTTGAAGCGGTCGCGGAACTGATCCTGCGTGATCTCGTTCTTGCCGACCTTGGCGACGGTCGTGCTGGCGTTGGACACGAAGTACGACTCGATGCCAAAGAACGAAAAGCCGATCGTGATGAGCACGAGGGCCACCTTGACCAGGAATCCGGACTTCTTTCCGCGAAGCAACTGCAACATGGGACTCGAACCTGTTCTGAATGAGACCGGAAACCGCGACGCGGTGTTCCGGGAGGACGGGCAAAACCAGTCGGCGTCGCGACCGGGCCGCGGGCCGGCGAGTGGCCTGCCCCAGCGGCAGCAAACGCCAAGGGCGCCACGTGGGCGCCCTTGGCCTGGATCCACGAAGTGACCGGTGGGGCCCCGTGCAACCCGCTCGGTACCGCAGCGTGCCGATCCCGGGCGCCGACGCGCCAGGGTGACGTTTCCCGACCGCCATCAGTGGTGGGTGCTGAGGGTTTCGAACCCCCGACCCTCGCCGTGTAAAGGCGACGCTCTACCGCTGAGCTAAGCACCCCGGATGACGGCGGGATCGGCGTGCCCGCGCAATCCGCTGCGGCACGCCAGCCATATCAGCCGAGCGCATCCTTGAGTGCCTTGCCGGCCTTGAACGACGGCACCTTGGAGGCCTTGATCTTGATGGTTTCGCCAGTGCGCGGATTACGTCCGGTGCGGGCGGCACGCTTGCGCACCATGAAGGTACCGAAGCCGACCAACGAGATGGAATCGCCCGCCTTGAGTGTCTTCTTGACGACGCTGAACATCCCCTCGACGGCACGTTCGGCATCGGCCTTGGTCAGGCCGGAAGCGTCTGCAATCGCGCCAATGAATTCACCTTTGTTCATTTATCACTCCCTCACGGAACTCGCGCCCCGCAACTGATATTGATCGAGTCGGAACATGCGCATCCGCAGGGCCGACGCCTCGAATCTCGCCTGTCTCGTTATTCCGCGATCGCCCGGACCGTACCGTCAACCCGGATCGCGGCGCGCTCTTTATACCAGTGCCCCGGAAGCCGCGCAACACAAGGCTCTGCACGTTTTCCCCGGCGCCCGGTGACACCGGGGCGCCCGCAGCAGGCGATCAGTGCGGGCGCACGCCCTTGCCGGCAGCCGGCTTCTTCCCGCCGACCGGCAACCCGTCGCCATTCGTTTCCGCACGCGGGGCGAGCGCGTGCTCGAGCGCGATGTCGAGTACTTCGTCGATCCAGCGCACCGGATGGATGTGCAGCGACTCGGTGACGTTCTTCGGAATCTCGACGAGATCCTTGCGGTTCTCCTCGGGAATGATGACCGTGGTAATCCCGCCGCGGTGCGCCGCCAGCAGCTTCTCCTTCAGCCCACCGATCGGCAGCACGCGCCCGCGCAGGGTGATCTCGCCGGTCATGGCCACTTCCGAGCGCACCGGCACCCGGGTGAGCGCCGACACCAGCGCCGTGCACATGGCAATGCCCGCGCTGGGGCCGTCCTTGGGTGTTGCGCCTTCCGGGACGTGCACATGGATGTCCAGCTTCTGGTGGAAATCGGCTTCGATGCCGAGCCGCTCGGCACGCGCGCGAACCACGCTGAGGGCCGCCTGGATCGACTCCTGCATGACGTCGCCGAGCTGCCCGGTGTGGATCAGCTTGCCCTTGCCCGGCACGACGGCCACTTCCACGCTGAGGAGGTCGCCGCCCACTTCGGTCCAGGCCAGGCCGGTCGCCAGGCCCGCTTCGTTCTGCTGTTCGGCGCGGCCGTAGCTGAACTTGCGGACCCCGAGAAAGCGATCGAGATTGCGCGCGGTGACGCTCACCCGCGTCGCCTTGCGCGTGCCGCCCTTGCCGTTCTTCCTGCGCGCGCGGGATGCATCCAGGCTGAGCTCCTTCACCACCTTGCGGCAGATGCGCGAAATCTCGCGCTCCAGGTTGCGCACGCCCGACTCACGCGTGTAATAGCGCACCACGTCGCGCAGGGCCGATTCGCCAATCGCGAGTTCATCTTCCTTGAGCCCGTTCGCCTTGAGCTGCTTGGGCACCAGGTAGCGCTCGGCGATGTTGAGCTTTTCGTCCTCGGTGTAGCCGGGGATGCGGATGATCTCCATGCGATCGGCGAGCGCCGGCGGGATGTTGAGCGAATTGGCCGTCGCCACCCACATGATCTCGGACAGATCGACGTCGACCTCGAGATAATGGTCGTTGAAGGTGTGGTTCTGCTCCGGATCGAGCACTTCCAGCAGCGCCGCCGACGGGTCCCCCCGGAAGTCCATCGACATCTTGTCGATTTCGTCCAGCACGAACAAGGGGTTGCGCGTGCCCGCCTTGGCCAGGTTCTGGATGATGCGACCGGGCATCGAGCCGATGTAGGTACGCCGATGACCGCGAATCTCGGCCTCGTCGCGCACCCCGCCGAGGGACATGCGCACGAACTTGCGGTTGGTGGCCTTGGCGATCGACTGGCCAAGCGAGGTCTTGCCCACGCCCGGCGGGCCGACCAGGCACAGGATAGGACCCTTCATCTTCTGCACGCGCTGCTGCACGGCAAGGTATTCAAGGATGCGATCCTTGACCTTTTCCAGGCCGAAATGATCGGCGTCCAGCACCTTCTGGGCGAGGTCGAGATCGCGGCGCACCTTGGTCTTCTTCTTCCAGGGCACGCCGAGCAGCGATTCGATGTAGTTGCGCACGACCGTGGCTTCGGCCGACATCGGCGACATCTGGCGCAGCTTGCCGAGCTCCTGGCGCGCCTTGGCACCGACCGCCTTGGGCATGCCGGCCTCTTCGATCTTGCGACCCAGTTCCTCCAGCTCGTTGGGCGCGCCTTCGCCGTCGCCCAACTCCTTCTGGATCGCCTTCATCTGTTCGTTGAGGTAGTACTCGCGCTGGCTCTTCTCCATCTGCGTCTTGACGCGACCGCGGATGCGTTTCTCGATGCGCTGCACGTCGATCTCGCCATCGACCATGCCGACCAGCAGTTCCTGGCGGTCGGCCACATCGACGGTTTCCAGCACGCGCTGCTTGTCGGCGACACGCACGCCGATGTGCGCGGCAATGGTGTCGGCCAGGCGCGAGGGTTCCTCGATGGAGGACAGCGTGGCGAGGAGTTCCGGCGGAATCTTGCGCGACAGCTTGACGAGCTGCTCGAACAGCGCAACCAGCTGGCGGCCGATGACCTCGACCTCCCGCTCGCTGCGCGTGTAGGCCGGCTCGAGCACGCGGCTGTGGGCGACCATCAGCCCGCCGCGCTCACCGAACGCGGCGACCTCGGCACGCTCCTGGCCTTCCACCAGCACCTTGATGGTGCCATCGGGCAACTTCAGGAGCTGCAGGACGCTGGCGATGGTGCCGATCGAATAGAGGTCGCCGGCGGCCGGGTCATCGATATCCGGGCTGCGCTGGGCCACCAGCAGGATCTTCTTGCTGCCGGCCATCGCGGCTTCCAGCGCGCGCACGGACTTCTCGCGGCCCACGAACAGCGGGATCACCATGTTCGGGAACACCACGACGTCGCGCAGCGCCAGCACCGGCAGTTCGGTGAGGTCGTCGGTGGGCTTGTGGCTCTTGGCAGTTTTGTCGGTCATCGGCTCGATTGCATGCTTGGAAGGGGCGCGCCCGGCAATGAACGCGAACGGCAGTGCGAAAGCGCACTGCCGCAGCGGAAGGTAAGGTTGGTGCCGGCCGTTTGCAAGAACGACCGGCCACGCTCCGAAGCTATTCGGAGGCGGCGCGGCTCTGCATGTTGCCGCGATAGATCAGGTAGGGCTCGGCCTGACCCTTGATGACGGCCTCGTCCACGACGACCTTGCTGACGTGGTCGAGCGAAGGCAGCTCGAACATGGTATCGAGCAGGACCTGCTCCATGATCGTGCGCAGGCCACGCGCGCCGGTCTTGCGCTGGATGGCACGGTGCGCGATGGCGCTCAGGGCATCGGGCCGGAACTCCAGTTCCGCGCCCTCCATCTCGAACAGGCGCTTGAACTGCTTGGTGATGGCGTTCTTCGGCTCGGTGAGGATCTTCACCAGCGCCGCCTCGTCCAGCTCTTCCAGCGTCGCCACCACCGGCAGGCGCCCGACCAGTTCGGGGATCAGTCCGAACTTGATCAGATCCTGTGGCTGCAGGTCCACCAGCAGCTTGCCGGCGGCCGGTTCGTGATCCTTGCTGCGTACCTCGGCCTTGAAGCCGATGCCGGTTGCCTCCGAGCGCTGCTGGATGATCTTCTCCAGCCCGGAAAACGCGCCACCGACGATGAACAGGATGTTCTTGGTGTCAACCTGCAGGAATTCCTGCTGCGGATGCTTGCGCCCGCCCTGCGGCGGCACCGAGGCCACGGTCCCCTCGATCAGCTTCAGCAGGGCCTGCTGCACGCCTTCGCCCGAGACGTCACGGGTGATCGACGGGTTCTCGCTCTTGCGTGAAATCTTGTCGATCTCGTCGATGTAGACGATGCCGCTCTGCGCCTTCTCGACATCGTAATCGCACTTCTGCAACAGCTTCTGGATGATGTTCTCGACATCCTCGCCGACATAGCCGGCTTCCGTCAGCGTGGTTGCGTCGGCGATGGTGAACGGCACGTTGAGCAGACGTGCGAGCGTGTCGGCGAGCAGCGTCTTGCCGGAGCCGGTCGGGCCGACCAGCAGGATGTTGGACTTGGCGAGCTCGACTTCCTCGTTGCGGTTGCGCGTTTCCAGACGCTTGTAGTGGTTGTAAACCGCAACCGCCAGCACCTTCTTCGCACGCGTCTGCCCGATCACGTACTGATCGAGCACATCGAGGATCTCGGCCGGCTTGGGCAGGTCATTGCGCGTGCCGGCGGCCTTTTCCTCCAGCTCTTCGCGAATGATGTCGTTGCACAGCTCGACGCACTCGTCGCAGATGAACACGGACGGGCCCGCGATCAGCTTGCGCACCTCGTGCTGGCTCTTGCCGCAGAACGAACAGTAGAGAATCTTGCCGTTGTCGCCCGATCGGCCTTGCCGCTCGTCAGTCATGCCCTGCCTCGGGAAATCGCCGCCGTGACTTGCGGCTGAGGATAGCACAGCACGCCGGGGCGTCCGCGCCCGGCGTGCTGTGATTCAGTGATCCGCAGATCCGGCACCGCGGTCGATTCAAGCACCTGCAGCGACTTCGTCCAGGCGGCGGTCGAGTACGGCATCGACCATGCCGTAGCCCTTCGCGTCTTCGGCACTCATGAAGCGGTCGCGCTCCATGTCGCGCTCGATCTGTTCCAGGGACTGGCCGGTGTGCTTGACGTAGATGTCGTTCAGGCGGCTGCGCAGGTACAGGATCTCGCGCGCCTGGATCTCGATGTCGGTCGCCTGGCCCTGCGCACCGCCGGAAGGCTGGTGGATCATGACCCGCGAATTGGGCAGCGCATAACGCTTGCCCTTGGCGCCGGCCATCAGCAGCAGCGAGGCCGCACTCGCTGCCTGGCCGATGCACATGGTGCTGACGTCCGAGCGGATGTACTGCATGGTGTCGTAGATCGCCAGGCCGGCCGTGACCACGCCGCCGGGACTGTTGATGTAGAGGTTGATGTCCTTGTCCGGGTTCTCCGACTCCAGGAACAGCAACTGCGCCACCACCACGTTCGCCATGAAGTCGTCGATCGGGCCGACCACGAACACCACGCGTTCCTTGAGCAGGCGCGAATAGATGTCATAGGCCCGCTCGCCGCGCGAGGTCTGTTCGACCACCATCGGCACGAGGTTGAGGCTGTGGATCGGCGATACGCTGCTGGACATTGGGGGCTCTCCGGGCGCCGGTGCGCTCAGGCGCCGGGCCGCATGACTTCGCTGAAGGTCAGGGTCTGCTCGCTGCGGCGTGCATGCTCGGCGATCCATTCGACCACCTGGTCCTCGAGCACGCGGTTCTGCAGCGCAGACATCAACTGGGGGTCGCGACGGTAAAGATCAACGACCTGCTCCGGCTCCTCGTAGGTCGAGGCAATCGTCGCCAATGCTTCGCTGACGCGACGCGACTCCAGGCGGATATCGTTCTGGCGCGCGATCTCGCCGACCAGCATGCCGGCGGCGACGCGCCGGCGCGCCGGGGCGAGCCATGCAGCGATCGCCCCGTCCTTTTCGCCGGCCTGGCGCGCCATCTGGCGTGCCTCGGCCTCGATCAGGCCCTGCGGCACTTCCAGGTCCGGATGGGCATCCACCAGCTTCTCGAGCACGCCCGCCTTGAGGCGCCCCATCAGCACGCCCTTGAGCTCGCGCTCCAGGTTCGCGCGCACATCCGCACGAAACTTCTCCATCCCGCCTTCACGCACGCCAAAGCTGGCGATGAAGGCATCGTCCACGGCCGGCAGCTCCGCTTCCTGCACGCGCACGAGCCGGGCCGCCACCTGGGCCGTCTTGCCGGCCAGCGCGGCGACGCGGAAGCCCTCCGGGAAGGCAATCTCGGCAGCAAGCTCATCACCGGCCAGCTTGCCTTCCAGCTGGCTCTCCAGCGCCGCCAGGTAGGCACCCGAGCCGAGGATGGCCCCGACACGGTCGCTGCCGGTTTCCGGGTGCCGCACACCCTCGGCCTCGGCCGAATACTCGAACAGGACCATGTCGCCATCCCGTGCGGCACGCTCCACCGGCTTCCAGGTGCGCCGCTGCAGGCGCAGGGTCTCGATCATCTGGTCGATGTCGACATCCTCGACGCTGGCCACGGGCTGGGTCACCTCGAGCGTGGACACGTCGATGGCGCCGATCTCCGGCAGCACCTCGAAGGTCGCGGTGTACTCGATCTCGCCGTTCTCCGGGCGGCCGGTGGTCGCGATCGAGGGCTGCATCGCCGGACGCAGCTTTTCCTGCTCGACCGCTTCGCGGAAGCTCGTTCCGATCATTTCATTCAACGCTTCGTCGCGGATCTGGCCACCAAAGCGCTGCTCGATGACGCTGGGTGGCACCTTGCCCGGGCGAAAGCCCTTGAGGCGCACGCTGCGTCCCATCTCGCGAATGCGCGTGCGGACCGAATCCTCGAACTGCCCGGCAGGCAGGCGAACCGTCAACTTGCGGCCCAGGGTGCCGACGTTCTCGATCGAAACTTGCATGGATTTCCTCTACATGGAGTCGGTGTGCCACCGGCTCGCGCCGGCGCACGGCTGGCCACGTCGCGCTGTCGCGGCATCAGGAACGGAGGGAACGGGCGACTGGTGCGAAAGAAGAGACTCGAACTCTCACGGGTTGCCCCACTGGAACCTAAATCCAGCGCGTCTACCAATTCCGCCACTTTCGCCCGCACCTCACTTGCACCGCGCTTCCGGCCGGGCCGGCGGGCGCGTCGCAAGGAGTTGAATGGTGGGCCGTCTAGGACTCGAACCTAGGACCAAGAGATTAAGAGTCTCCTGCTCTACCAACTGAGCTAACGGCCCCACTTGCAACAAATTACCGCAGTCGCACGCCACGCGACAATGCCCCGGGTCGCCTGTGGCTGCGACTGGAGCGCCCAACGCGCGAAACCGCGCATTGTAGCGGAAATTGGGGTGGACGAGGGGACTCGAACCCCCGACATCCGGAATCACAATCCGGGACTCTAACCAGCTGAGCTACGTCCACCATCTGACACTGCATACACTACATACTTCGTTCCGTCCATGGAGCACCACCCGGTCGGCCTCCTGCCTCCCCCTCGTGCATCCCGGC
>JACDJB010000496.1_pt1 | contig 41249 bp, 31 predicted proteins | sample 7454121 | NCBI WGS metagenome assembly JACDJB01 (sample SAMN14253290, study PRJNA609438) | sludge metagenome | isolation source: sludge after 25d culture with pyrite | collected 2018-12-20
CGCGCCGCCCGCCGCCCCACGCTCATCACCCAGGATGCCACGCCACCGCGCCCCGCCGCGGCCGCCCGCCCCATCCCCAACTCTCCCGGCTCGAAAGTGCGTACACTACCCGCGGGCAGCATCGGCTGCGGCCGGACGTGCCTGTTCATCGCCATCGCCATCGCCATCGTTTTCTTCGCGCTGGGCTGCTTCGGCCTGTGGGCAATCGCCGATTACCTGATGTTGCAAGTGTGGGACATACCTTATCGGACGCCGGGATTGATCACCATCCTGCCCCAATTGCTCCTCTAGCCAGCAGGGTTGCCCGAGCCGCCCTTGTTTTGCTTGCCATTTTTTCTCCCGGCTATAAAGTAATAGCCTCATCATTGTATTCATTGCTACCGCCATCCCACAAATTGGAGAGATTCGAGTGTCCACTGAATACCAAAAACTATTGGAACATGTCCACGAACTGAACGACCTCGGCAAGGCGGCCGCGCTCCTGTACTGGGATCGCGAAGTCTATATGCCTCATGGCGGCACGGCCGAACGCATCGCGCAGATGACCACGATGAGCAGCCTCATCCACCGCATGTCCACCTCGGACGAGGCGGGCGAACTGATCGAGAACGCCGCGGCCGAACTCGACGGCGCGCCCTATGACGGCAATGAGGCCAGCCTCATCCGCGTGCTGCGACGCAGCTATGCCGACGCCCGCAAGCTCCCCGCGGAGTACGTCGCCCGCTCATCGGCCGTCAGCGGCGAGGCGCGCGAGGCGTGGGTGCGGGCGCGGGCGGAAAACGATTTCGCCCACTTCCGGCCGTGGCTGGAGCAGATCATCGAGTTATGTCAGGAACAAGCCGATTACTACGGTTACGAAGACGAGCGCTACGACGCGCTGCTCGACAAATACGAGACGGACATGAAGACGGCCGAAGTCCGGGCCATCTTCGCCGCCGCCAAGGCCGAACTGATCCCCCTGCGCGAGGCCGTCGACGACAGCCCGGTGAGGCTCGACGACAGCATCGTCCACCGGCCCTACGACGTAGAGAAGCAGAAGGCATTTGCCCGCTACATCGCTACGGCCCTCGGCTACGACTTCGAGCGCGGCCATCTGGGCACGGTCGTCCATCCCTTCGCCATCAGCTTCAGCCGCAACGACGCGCGCATCACCACGCGCTGGTATCCCGACTTCCTGAACCCCTCGCTGTTCGGCACGCTCCACGAGTCCGGCCATGCCATGTATGAGCAAGGGACACACGCCGACCTGTCGCGGACGCCGCTGGCCCGCGGCACGTCGCTGGGCATTCACGAATCCCAGTCGCGGATGATGGAGAACCTCGTCGGCCGCAGCCGCGGCTTCTGGCAAGCCCATTTCCCCACGCTGCAAGGCTATTTCCCTGAAGCATTGGGCAGCAACACGGCCGAGGATTTCTATCGGGCGATCAACAAGGCCCAGCCGTCGTTCATCCGCGTCGAGGCCGATGAGCTAACCTACAACTTCCACATCATCCTGCGCTTCGAGCTGGAGCAAGCCATGCTCAACGGCGATCTGGTCGCGGCCGATCTGCCGGCGGCCTGGAACGACAAGATGCGGGAGCTGCTGGGCATCACCCCGCCATCCGACAAGGAAGGCTGCCTGCAGGACGTTCACTGGTCGCGCCCCGGCTTCGGCTACTTCCCCACCTACGCGCTGGGCAATCTCTACGGCGCGCAGTTCTTCGAGACGGCCGTCGAGCAAAACCCGGCCATCGTCGAGGAACTGGCCCAGGGGAAGACCACCGCGCTGCTGGCCTGGCTGCGCGAGAACATCCACCAGCACGGCAAGAAGTTCACCCCCGGCGAGCTGGTGCAACGCGTCACGGGCAAGCCGCTCGGCCATGAGGCGTTCATACGCTACGCCTGGGCAAAGTTCGGCGATCTGTACGAATTGAATTAGTTGAAAATATCAGGGAAGAAATGAATGAGGCGCAGGCATCTTTATGATCCCTGCGCCTTGTTTCGTTTAGAACATGAATCCGCCGCGCAGCCGGATGACACCAACCAGAACAAGCGCCAGTGATAATAAGACAAGCAGCATTTGATTACGATACCTGGTGGGCGAATCGGCCGACGGCCGCCACCTTGCGGCTAAATGGGCAGAGATGACAGCCAAAATCATCGTTGTGGCGTGCTCCAATCGCGGCCCGCTGAAACCGCCGCCGAAAAAGAGCAGAATCAACCCCAGTAACACATTGATGTCCAGCAAGATCGTATAGACCTTCAGCAGTGTGCGATCGATTGAAGCATACGGCCTCTTGCCCAGCCAGCCAATCAAGAACTTGACGATGACGGCAATAGCCATCAGTGCGACAAGCCATCTAAGCTCGCCGTGGATCGTCATCAACATACTCATCCCTGTTTACTCCTTTTATAGTGCATGTCGCCCGGTCAAATCGACCGAGCGCTCACGCTTCTTGAAAATCCTTGCCATCGTCCTCTTTCTCGTCCCCATGCGCCGGCGTATACTCGACACGAGCATGGGTTACGGCCAATCGATCGACGTCAAGGACAGTTAAACGTACCGTCTTGTTAAACGTTACCGTATCGCCGCTTATCGGTGGGCGTCCCAGCAGGGAGACGATCAACCCGCCGACAGTCTCCACACCCGGCAATTCTTCTTCATCGCCCAGATCGATCTCGTCGGCCAGATCATCCAGCAAATAGTCGCCCGACACCTCCAGGACGCCGGGGGCGAGCCTCGCATACGGCTCGCGCTCGAGGTCAAATTCATCGCGCACCTCACCGACGACTTCTTCCACCAGGTCCTCGAGCGTGACGACGCCGGACAGCCCGCCGAACTCATCGCGCACAATTGCCATGTGTAGCTTCTCATCTTTGAAAGCGGCAAGCAAGCGATCAACGCGATAATCCTGGGGCACTTCGGGGGCCGCGCGCAAAATCAATCGCAGGTCAAACGGGCCGTTCGGCCGCAGTGTTAGCCGGATCAGGTCTTTGAGGTGCAGGATACCCACGATGTGATCCAGATCCGACTCATAGACAGGAAAACGGCTATGGCGACTCTCTGTAACCGTGCGAATCAGCGCCTGCTGATCACAGGCGACCGGCAAGGCCTGAACCCTGCGCCGCGGCGTCATCACCTGCCCTGCCGTGCGCTCACTGAAATCGAAGATGTTGCGGATAATCTCCTCTTCCTCATCTTCAATCAGCCCACCCTCAGCGCTCTCCGCAACGATCAGTTCCAGTTCCTCGGCCGCCATCAACCGCGTCTGTCCCGATGGCGGCGGGATATGGAACAGGCGCAGCAGGACATTGCCTACTCCGTTCAGAAACCTCACCGGCGCGCCGAACACGATTCCAATCGTTTGCATGAAGCGATCGAGAGCCAAAGCTGTGCCCGGCGGGTCGGAGAGGGCCAGAGCTTTGGGCGTCATCTCTCCGATTACGGCGTGCAGCGATGTCAGGAGGAGGAGCGCCAACGCATAGCCGGCTACCAGCGAGCCGGTTGCCGACAGCCCGCCCAGAGCTTGTAGATAGGCCTGCGCGAATCGGCCGATAACCGGCACACCGACCATCGCCAGCGCCAGGGACGCCAGCGTCACGCCGAGTTGCGCTGTGGCAATGTAGTGATCCAGTCGTGGCCGAACCTCCAGGATTTGCAATACATTCCCGGCCGCAGGGTTCCCTTCTTCGACCATCTGCTCCAGTTGCGTGTCGCGTACGGCGATAATGGCGAACTCTGCGGCTACAAACAGCGCATTGATCAATACGAGTCCCACGATCACAAACGAGGGCAGGATAAGGCCGGTCAGCGGCGGCAAAGGCTCAGTGGCCGGCGCGGCGGCTAACAACAACGCAATACCGGGTAACCCCAGGCCGAAGAACAGGAGCTTACTCATGATCGGCCATGTCCCATTCCGAAAAATAGTCGTCAGACTCGCTGGGAGGCAGTTGCAGCGAAAGCTCACCCACCCCCAGGTCTTCCATTGATTCCACGCGAATCACAACGTCGGCCATAAGCACTTCGTCCCCCTGAACCGGCGGCCGGCCCAGCAGGCTGAACACCAGCCCACTCAAGGTGTCGGCCGCCTCCTCGGGCAGCTCCAGCTCCAGGTATTCGTTGACGTCCGACACCAGCAAGTCGCCCCGCAGATAGATTCGTCCCTCCTTGTCGCGGGCAATGGCCGCTGCCTCGTCGTCGAACTCATCCTGCAGTTCGCCAAAGACTTCCTCGATGAGATCCTCCAGCGTCAGCAATCCGGCCGTGCCGCCGAACTCATCGAAGACAACAGCCAGATAGCAATTCCGCAAGTCGAGCTGATCCCATACATCATTGATCGGCAACGTTTCCGGCACGTAAACCACATCGCGAATCACGTCGCCCACGTCGCTTATACCCTGATTGAACAGGCGAAACACGTCCTTGACGTGGACGAAGCCGGCGATCTCATCGATCGAGTCACGGTAGAGCGGGATGCGCGAATATCCGGCGTCAATCGCCATCTGCATCAACTCAAACGCGCTCGTGTCAAGCGGCGCGGCGGCAATTCGGGTACGGTGAACCATCACCTGTCGGGCCGTCAGATCGCGCAGCCGGAGCGCGTTGCGCAGCAGCCGGCGTTCATTGTCGTCCAGCAGGCCGCCCTCGTGGCTCTCAGTAACCAGGATTTCAATCTCCTCGGGCGAGAGGCCCCGGCCGTTATCCCTTGGGTCTCGCCCCAAAAGCCGCAAGAGCATCCGTGTCGCCCAATCAAACAGGCGAATGGGCAAAGCGAAAAGCAGCAGCGAGCCGTACATCGGCCAAACGACCACTCGCGCAGTCTGCTCGGGATATTGGATTGCCAGCGCTTTGGGGAACATTTCACCAAAGGTGACCTGAACCAGGGCGATGAGCAGCAGGACGAGCACAAAAGCCACCACGCCGGCCAGCCAGACGGCTGTCTCCGGTGAAACGACAGCACTCAGCCGTTGCGCCGATGCGACCTCGAGCCGGGTCACGATCACGCCATGGGCAAAGGCGCCCAGAATAAGCGACGACACTGTGATACCGATCTGGGAAGCGGTGACGTAGCGCTCGAACTTGCGGCTATCTTCCAAAATGGACAGCAACAAACGTGAGGACCGATCGTTCTGTTCCGCCATCTGGTTGATTCTGGTGCGTTGAGCATTGACGATGGAGAACTCGGCTGCCACGTAGACCCCCGTCAAGAGGATCAGCAGCGCGACAATAAAGACAACCAGGATGAGGGTCATGACCGCTGTCCATCCCTATCCAATGGTCGATGAAGCGGATTGAACGAAAAGAGACCCGTCCATGCACCGCCGGGTATTGATCGAGTTGCGCCGGGCGATGAATAAACAATCCCATGCACAACGACCAAAGCACGTATATCAGGAGATATAGGACATGGACTCGGAGGCTCCGAGGAGAGGGCGGGCAAGACTAATGCACCCCCCGGTTGTCAGGCAATTCGACTGCCTGACGCGCGTATTCGCTGGTAGACATCACCGTAGTTTTTATCACTATCAAATTGGGCGCCGCAGACAGGATCGGCCAGCGGTCAATAGTGGATAGTTGACCCACGAATTATAGTGTGCCGGGGTCAAAAGTCAATCGCGCTGTCGGCCTGTCGCTGCAAGGGAAAACGCGGACGACGAGAATTCGGTTGGGCGGGCGAGTATAACCAACCGCCGCCCGTTCCATGTTCAGCTATCCGAATCGACGCCATCCGCGTTCTATTTCTCTCTGAAAGCCGCCTGGGACGTGGTTCGAACTCACGTCGCCCGAGCATCGTTTACCAATCCGGGAACATGGCATCGAGCGACGGATCGACAACCGTGACACCATTGCCGTCGGCGTTAGCGCGGAAGATGCCGCCCGTCCGGCCGTTTGCCCCCCGGCCGACGAAGACAATGCGTGCTCCATCGGCCGACCAACGCCCGAACAAGCCGTTATTGATCAGCATCTGGGACGACCCACCGGCGGCGGGCATCACGCGCAGGCCCGTCTCCGTGTCCGATTCAGAGGTGAAGAGGATCGTCCCGCCGTCCGGCGACCAGGCGGCAGCCTGTTCAAGTGCTTCATCATCCGTCAGCTTCGCCGCCGCGCCCGTGGCGACAGTCAAGATCATCAAATCCGACTGTTCCGCCTCGATGGAGAAGACAATGTGCTCCCCATCGGGCGACCACGCCGGCCACGTGGCGCCGCCGGAGACGCTGCTCGTCAGGTTTATCAGGCCGCTGCCGTCGAGGTTGACCGCGTAAATGTCGTAATCGTCCTCATAGGCGGAAAAGGCGATCCGCGTTCCATCAGGTGACCACTCCGGCGGCCCCACCAGAAAATCCAGGTCCCCTGTCGGCACAATTCGCCGGCCACTGCCGTCGGCATTCATGACCGTTAATTCGTAAGCGCCGCTGGAAGCGCGGGTGAGGAAGGCAATTTGCGCGCGGTCGGGTGACCAGCGTGGGCCGATCTCCTGGAACTCCGAATGGGTCAGGTTTCGTTTGCCGGTTCCTTCGGGGCTAATAACAAACAGGTTGGTTTCCGAGCCTGCCTGATCGATGTAGACGATCGGCTCAGGGAGCGGCGAGTACCCGAAGCCGGCGCCGACTATCGGTATCAACACCCGATCGACAGCGGGGAGCGGCAACTCATAGACGTAGACGGCCCCCTGCTGCGGATTCAGAAGCAGAGCTTTGTGGGGCGCGCCCACCATCGCTCCCTCATCTGTCAGGGCCACGGCCGCCCCAAAGCGATCTTCTTCCAGCGCGTCCGGCGCGTAGAGCGTATCGGTCGGATCCCACGTTCCATCTGTCCGCTCGTAGACGAATGCGGCGCCGACGTTGTACTCCGAACCGATGCTCAAGTCGGGCGCGCCGAGAATCACCCGGTTTCCCCGGACGGCCACGGCGGAGAGGACGGCATAGGGATCGTCAATCTCGGGGGCAAGGACGGCCGTTTGCGCCCATGTCGTGCCGTTGTAGTCAAAGACGTATGACTCCTGCGGATAGACGGACGAGCCGGAAGTGCCGCAGGCGGCCACAACAGCCGTTTGGGCCTCGAAATCGAGCGTGCAGCCGAACCTGTCTTCGTCTTGACCCGCATGGGGCAGCGAACCGGCAGGCGACCAGATCGCTCCGCTGCGCGTGAAGGCAAAGACAGCGCCCGCGGTTGTTCCATACCCCTGCGCGCCGACCAACGCTACGTCACCGCTGACGGCGACGGCCGAACCAAAGGCAACTGTGCCCTCGGGGGCCGGCAATTTAGCCTCCAGCGCCCAATTCGCCCCCTGGCGCCGGAAGATGTAGGCCGATTCGTTTTCATTGTCCGGCATACCAATTTGGGTAGGCGCACCCACGATGAGCGTATCCCCATCGAGATCAAGGTCGTACCCGAAGAAATTCGCGTCAACCAGATCATCAGGCATGAGGAAGGCTTGTTCCGTCCACGTTGCGCCCGAACCGGTGTAGACCATCACCGCGCCGGCATCGACAGCGAAGTTCGGTGACGGGCGGTTCATCCCAAACACACCGATGACCAGTATATCGCCGTCGACACTGACCGCGCTGCCGAAGCCTTCGCGGATTATGCCCTCATCGCGCAACAGACGCGCCCGCCGGCTCCAGCCACCGCCGGCGCGGGTGAAGACGTAGGCTGTGCCCTGATAATCATTCCAGCGAGGCGCGCCGATGACGGCCGTGTCGCCGTCAACAGCCAGGCTATGGCCGAAATGAAAATACTCCCCGCCGTCCTCGGGAAGGAGTTTGCCGGCCGGTTGCAACGAACTCATCGTCGCGCCGGCCGGCGACAGGATCGCGAGCAAGACAAAAGCGAACAACAAGCCTGCCCCTGGCAGGGCAAGCGGCAAGCGCATGGAAATACGGGAATACATGAGTTGGCTCCTGAACGAAACGAAACAATCAGGCTTCTCAAGAGAAACCTGCTCCCAATGTTGGAGTTTAGCAAACAGGAGTTTTCCGGCAACCCTTCCCGTTCAGGTCAGCCGGGTTTTCCGAACGTTTCCACATGCAGCCCAAAGTAATCCACCGCCAGCCGCCACCGTTCCCCTTCCGGCCGAAGCGCCCGAAAGCGCGGCGTCGATCCCCAGGACGATCCATATCGCTCATGGGCAAACCATTTGTCCCTCCGCAGTTGGGCGAAGTGATGGCGAAAGCCGGGCGTTTCCCGGTTGTTCCAGAGGACCAGCAGGTGCGGGTCGGCCTGGTCGCCCACATAGTGCGCTCCCACGCCCTGGGTCGTCTCCAGCAAGGCGCGCATCTGGGCGGGAGCAAGCTCAATGCCGAAATCGGCCAGATATTCCGGCGCGGCGATCCATTGCTCAATACCGGAGACCAGCCACAACTTCGCCAGCGAGTCCATGCGAAACACGCGCAACATGGATTCAACGCGCTCCCGCGTCCGATCGCGGCGAGCGATAAGTCCGCCTCCATTCTGTGCGAGTAGCGAGATTCCGGCGGACTCGGACGCGCCCAGCTGGAACGGCTCGAGTTCGACGACTTCTCGCGTCGGATCATTCCGGAATGTCAGGGCGCGGGTCGCGCCGTCGCTGAGCATCGTCGCCTGGGCCGGCGCGTTAATGCCGTAAACAAACACGCGGTAGGTTCGCCGGGCGGGCACAACCGATCGATCGCCGCTTGGCGGTGCGATCGACAGGCGCAGGCGTCCCTCATCCCATCGTTGCTCATAGGCTGTCTGAGCATAAGCATCCTCGCGGTAGCGCGTGGAAACTCCGTCATCTTCATAGAGATTGAAGCGGCCGTTCGCCCCGGCAAAGACGTGGAGATGAATCTCGTCCGGATTCTCCACCCCACCCCAACCGACGCGCGGCCCCATGGGCAGGATCGCGCCGGCGCGAATATACACCGGCACATCGTCCAGTTCGCCGTAACGCGCGTGCCAGCCGTCACCGGCGTAATACTCGCCGGTAAACAGATGATACCAGTCGCCCGGCGGCAGCCAGATCGCCTGACGGGCCAGGCGCGTGTCGGCGTCAGCCGGGGCGGCATAGGGCGCGACGACCCAATCCGCACCGAACAGATATTGTTGCGGACAGGCGTAGGCTTCCTCCCGATCGGGATAATCGTGGTACATCGGCCGCACCGGCGCCGTTCCGTCGATCTCATTCAGGCGCGACATCGTGTAAAGATAGGGAATCAGTGCATGGCGCAGCTGCATCGCCTCACGGGTGACGCGGAGCACCTCGGCGTCGTAGCCCCATGGCCGTCGATCGTGGAATGGGTTCTTGGTGCTGTGCAGCCGGAAGATGGGGCTGAAGACGCCAAATTGCACCCAACGCGCGTACAACTCACGATCCTCAATGCCCTGCATGTGTCCGCCGATGTCGTGGCTCCACCAGCCGTAGGCGACATTGGCCGCCGTGGCCGTGAAGTAGGGCTGGAAGGCGAGAGATTCCCACGACACAACTGTGTCGCCGGAGAAGCCGATCGGATAGCGATGGTTGCCCAACCCGCCCCAACGCGAGAAAACGAACGGCCGCTTGCCGTCGCGCCCCAGGTCGTGGAAGTGAAGATGATTAAGCCACCAGAGCGGGTCCAGCCCGGCGACGGCCGATTGCGTGCCCTGCTGCCAGTCCATCCACCAGAAGTCAACGCCGATCGCCTCCTGCGGATGATGCAATACCTCGAAATAGGCGTCGGTAAATCGCCGGTCGGCAATATCAAATGGAATAGAATGCTGCGTCTTCGGGTCAACGCCGAGCCGTTCGGCCATCACCCCATACATCGTCTCGTACGGCCGCACGCCAAGCGCCGGGTGCAGGTTCAGAGCCGTGCGCAGGCCCAGATCATGCAACCGGGCGATGAAACCCGGCGGGTCGGGGAAAAGCTCCGGGTTCCACGTATAGCCTGTCCAGCCGCTGATCCCTTCGCCCACGTCAACCAGGTGCCAATCCATGTCCACAATGCAGACGGACAACGGCACATCGTGACGGCGAAATTCAGCCATCAGCTCCAGCAATTCTCCGTGGTCGTAGGCCCAATAGCGGCTCCACCAGTTGCCCAGCACCCAGCGCGGCAGCAGCGGCACGCCCCCGGCCAGCGCCAGATAATCGCGCAATGCCTCACGATAGCGTCGGCCGTAACCGAAGAAGTAAAGATCACGGCCGGTCTCGTCGGCCGCGCGAGCAGTCAGCCAGCCCGATTTGTCGAAAACAAGGGTGCGACTATCGTCGACCACTGTCCAGCCGTCGCGAGACAACAGTCCCGGCTCCAGCAGGGTGTTGCCGTTCACCATGTCAAGCGTGCGCGTCGTTCCCAGCAGATTACCCCGGTCCGCGTCGCCATATCGCCAGGTTGGCCCATCGGGTAACAACGTAACCTGTAGTGTGTCGGGGGTGAAAGGGGCGTCGCCGTCCTGATACACCAGCCGCAAATCATCGGTAGTCAGGATCAGGCGGCCTCCTTCTCGCCCAACCTCAAAATTGGGCGCGAGCCGGCGGCGGAACCAGAACACCTGACTTGGGCGATCCTCAAACGCGCCATCGGGCGCGTATTCCATGCGGATGAGCCGCGATCCCAGCACGGTGAAGCGAACCGGGCCGGCAATCACAACGGCCGCCGGATCGGCCGCTGCGTCAAACGAGACTCGGGTGTAAGCGGGTTGTGTCGTCAAAGCAGATACCTCGACCTGTGAATTGGACGCCCCTGACCGCGAACTCATTTGTCGCGGCAGGCGGGGGTCGAATTATACCCTACCGTCACGCGCGCGATTAGATCACACGCCCAGACAATCCGGGCTATAATCCGATGAGCTTCAGGAAACCATATCGTTATGAATTCACCCGCTCCCCCTGCTCCGCTCGTTGTCGCTTTCGTCGCCGACCTGATGTTCACAACACGAATAGAAAGAGTCATCGACCATCTCGGTTATCGCGTTATCTGGATCGAATCGGCCGACCGGATTGGCGAAACTGACCCCCTTGCCGTTCCTGAACTGCCGGGCGAATTGCTCTATGGCCGCGAGGGGCAGCTCTTTGATCTCATCGCTCGCCGGCAGCCCGCGCTGCTCTTGTTCGACCTGAACAACGACGCTGTTCCCTGGCGCGACTGGATTGCCGCGCTCAAATCGGCCGCGGCCACGCGGCGCATCCCGGTGATGTGCTTTGGGCCTCACGAAGACGTCGCGACGATGAGCGCGGCCAAAAGCGCCGGGGCCGACGTGGTATTGGCGCGCTCGCGCTTCACGGCCGATATGCCCGCGCTGTTCCAGCGATACGCCCGAATACCCGACCACGCAGCACTGACCGCTACGTGCGCCGAGCCTCTGTCCGCGCCGGCTCGCGAGGGGATCGAGCGCTTCAATCGCGGCGAATACTACAAGGCCCACGACGCGCTGGAAGAGGCCTGGATGCAGGATCAGGGAGCCGGGCGCGATTTATATCGAGGGATCCTGCAGGTCGGCATCGCCTATTACCAGATCGAGCAGGGCAACTATCGCGGCGCGATCAAGATGCTGCTGCGCGTCAGGCAGTGGCTCGAGCCGCTGCCCGATGTGTGCCGCGGCGTCGATGTGGCCGGGTTGCGAGCCGACGTCGAAGCGGTCCACGCCACACTTCTGGCGCTCGGTCCCGGACAAATAGGCGTGTTCAATCGCGCTGCATTCGGCACAATTCGCCTGGTACAAACGTGAGACGGCCAACCCGTCGATGAACTCCCCTGCGGAGCGCCCGGTCGGAAAGCCCCCATGGACACGAAACTGCGCGACTCAACCTTTCCAATTTGCTTGACGAGGTTCACATCATCGCGCAATATCCCGATACGATCCGTTGATACTGCAATGAACCCTTCCAGAGAAAGACCCAAGTGGAAGGTCAACAAAAATCCACGAGAGTGAGAAGCAAACGATGAGTGGCGCATATATTCCCAGGACGGCGATGTTTATCGTCGCCCACCCCGATGACATCGAATTCGGCGTCGCCGGCACGGCCGCCAAATGGGCGCGGGCCGGCAGCCGCGTGATCTACGTCGTCATCACCGACGGCAACGTGGGCAGTCATGAGGAAGGCATGACGCCTGAGCGGCTGGCCGAGATTCGCCGGGCCGAGCAAACCGCCGCCGGCGAAGTAGCCGGCGCTGAGTGCGTCTTCCTCGGTTATCACGACGGATTCCTGCAGCCCACGCTGGAACTGCGCAAGAATCTGGTGCGCCTGATCCGCACACACAAACCGGACGCGGTCGTCTGCACCGACCCGACCAATTTCTTCCCCAGCGAGAATTATATCAACCACCCCGATCATCGAGCGGCCGGGCAGGCCGCGCTCGACGCGGTCTTCCCCGCGGCTGAAATGACGCTGCTCTATCCCGACCTGGCCGCCGAAGGGTTGGCCGGCCACAAAGTGGACAATGTCTTCGTCATGTTTGGAGAGCGGGCCAATTATTACGTGGACATCACCGACACGATCGACTTGAAGGTCGAAGCTCTCAAAAAACATGCCAGCCAACTGGGCGACTGGGACCCTGCCGATATGATCCGCGAATGGGCGGCCGAAACGGGCAAGAAAGTGGGCTTTGCCTACGCCGAAGCCTTCTACCGCATCACCCTCAGATCATTCGACACGCCGCCGGAGTCGCAACCGGAGGCTTGATCCGACATGTCTGCCACACAACCCTTCGTTCTGGGAGTCAACTACTGGCCCCGTCGCAAAGCCATGTACTGGTGGTCCGATTTCGACGCCGGTGAGGTGCGCGAGGAGTTCGGCATCATCCGCGACCTGGGCATGAGCCTGGTGCGCATCTTCCTGCTGTGGGATGACTGGCAGCCCGCACCGGACATCGTCAACCCGGAAGCCCTGACTAATCTGGGCGTCGTTCTGGACATCGCGGCCGACCTGGGCCTCAAACTCGACATTACCTTTTTCACCGGTCACATGAGCGGCCCCAACTGGGCGCCCGGGTGGATGCTGCTGCCCGGCGAATCCCTGCCTCCGCGCGTGCAGCAACTCGTCAGTGGCGGGCGAGTAGTCCGGGCGGGGTATCGAAATCCCTATACCGACCCACTGACGCTCGACGCATCGGAGCGCCTGCTGCGCACCGTCGTCGGCCGCTACCATGATCATCCGGCCGTCGGCTTCTGGAATCTGGGCAACGAGCCGGATCTGTTCGCCTGGCCGCCCGATCCCGCCTCCGGCCGCGCCTGGACGGCGCGCATGGCCCGTCTCATCCGCGAGATCGATCCGATCCACCCCGTGACGTGCGGTCTCCACGCCGATAGCCTGCTGTGGGACAACAACCTCCGGATTCATGACGTCTTCGGAGAAGTGGATTTCGCGGTCATGCACGGCTACCCGATGTATATCCCCTGGGCGCGCGATCCGCTGGACGTCGATTTCGTTCCCTTCCTGTGCGCCCTCACGTCGGCGCTGTGCGGCAAGCCGACGCTGATGGAAGAGTTCGGCGGCTGCACAAACTCGCCGGGCAAGCCATCGGACGTCTGGGAGTGGACAGCCTATGGCCGGCCACGAGCACAATTCATGGCTTCCGAGGAGGACCTGGCCGATTACCTGGCGGGCGTATTGCCCCGGCTGGTCGAGGCTGGAGCCACGGGAGCATTGCTATGGTGTTTTGCCGATTACACGCCTGAGTTGTGGGACCGACCGCCATGCGAAGAATCGATCCACGAGCGCTTCTTCGGGCTGGTGCGCCCCGACGGCTCTCTCAAACCCCATGCCGAAGTCGTGCGCCGTTTTGCCGCTTCGCAGCCCTTGGTGCAACAGGTACGGCAAAGGCTCCCGCTGGACGTTCCCCCTGAGGAATATTACCGGGACCCGCTCACCCACGCTCGGCGATTGTACGAGACGTATTTAACAAATCGTTGGCACCCTCCGGTTGGAACGCCCGAATAATGGATGTAAACTAAAGCGGTTATGGGACGGAAGAAGGTACTATTCATCGGCGGGTCGCTCAATATGACGCGCATGACCCATGCCGTTGCCCGCTATCTGCAGGATGAATTTGATTGCTGGTTCTCCCCGTTCTACACGGACGGCTTGTACAACATCCTGGCAAGCAACACGAATCTGCTCGATTTCACCGTCCTCGGCGGTAACTTCCGACGTCAGACCGACGCGTATCTGCAACTGCACAACCTGCCTATCGACTATCGCGGCGCGGCGCGCGAATACGATCTCTACGTGGCGACGACCGATCTCTACGTGCCCAAGAACCTCCGCAAACGACCGTTCATCCTCATCCAGGAGGGCATGACCGATCCGGAGGGGTTTATGTACCACATGGTGCGGCGCTTCAAGCTGCCCCGCTATCTGGCCAGCACGTCGACCAACGGGTTATCAAACCAGTATCAATACTTCTGCGTCGCCTCCGAAGGGTATCGCGACTTCTTCATTCAAAAGGGTGTTCGCCCCGAAAAACTTGTCGTCACCGGTATTCCCAACTACGACAACTGCGCGGCCTATCTGAACAACGACTTTCCGCTGCGAAACTATGTTCTGGTCGCAACTTCCGATGCGCGCGAAACCTACAAGTTCGACAATCGGAAAAAGTTCCTGAGACAGGCATTGGAAATCGCCGCCGGTCGGCAGATGATCTTCAAGCTGCATCCCAATGAGCAATTCGAGCGCGCCATTCGGGAAATCAGGGACGTGGTGGGCGATGCGCCGATCTATACGGACGGTAACATCGACCACATGATCGCCAACTGCGACGCGCTCATTTGCCAATACTCCACCGTTGTCTATACCGGCATTGCGCTGGGCAAGGAAGTACACTCGTACTTCAATCTGGGCATGCTGGAACGGCTGGCGCCGATGCAGAACGGCGGTGTATCCGGTTGGAACATCGCCCGCGTTTGTCGCCACATCCTGCTGGGTGAACCGGTGCAGTGGGAGGAATTTTTGACTTATGCTCCGGCCTAAGAGCGGAATCGTCACCGTTATCCAGGCTCGCACCGGCTCCACGCGCCTGCCCAACAAGGTGCTTCGCCCGCTGGCGGGCAAGCCACTGCTGACGCGGATGGTCGAGCGTGTGCTGGCCGCGGAGCTGGCCGGCATGGTAGTCGTGGCCACCACGACAGACGCAGCCGACGATCCCATCGTCACTCTATGCAGCGCGGAGGGGTTCCCGTGCTATCGCGGCGACGCGGCCGATCTGCTCGACCGCCACTATCGCGCCGGGGAACTCTACGATGCCGCGGCGGTGATCAAAATTCCGTCGGACTGCCCACTCATCGATCCGCGGATCATCGACCGGGTCATCGCCCACTTCCTGGCCCACCCCGACGAGTTCGACTACGTCAGTAATTTGCATCCGCCCAGCTACCCGGACGGCAACGATGTAGAGATCATGACGACAACGGCGCTGGAAACAGCCTGGCGCGAAGCCACCCGACCTATGGAGCGGGAGCACACCACGCCCTATCTGTGGGAAAACCCCGACCGTTTTCGCATCGGCAGCGTCTACTGGGAATCCGGGCTGGACTACTCAATGAGCCATCGCTGGACCATTGACTACGAAGAGGATTACCAATTCATCGCCGCCGTCTACGACGCCCTCTATCCACTCGACCGGTTATTCAGCCTGGATGACATACTGGATTACCTGGCGTTGCACCCCGAAACCGAAGCAATCAACAGCCGCTATGCCGGTGTAAACTGGTATCGTCACCATCTGGACGAACTAAGGACCGTATCACCCCACCAGACCCGACACGAATAAGAGCCGGCGTCGTCAATAGCCCGGCCAAGAGACACAACTATGACTCATGATGAAATAACCGAACTGGAAAATATGGCGCTGCGCGTCCGCGAGCACATCATCCGCCTCTCGACGGATGGCGGCTGCTTCACCGGCGCGTCCCTCTCCTGCGCCGACCTCATTGTTTATCTGTATAATCGCTTTCTCAACATCGATCCGTCGAATTTCGACGCGCCCGATCGGGATTATCTGTTCCTGTCAAAAGGCCATGACGTGCCCGCGCTCTATGGAACCTTCGTGGAACTTGGTTGGCTGGAGCCTGAGCGCCTGCTCAATCACCTGAAGACCAACGATACGATCTATTGGCACCCGAACCGCAATATCCCCGGCATCGAGTTCCATTCGGGATCGCTGGGACATCTGCCGTCGGTCGCCGTCGGCGTGGCGATGGATTGCAAGATGCGCGGCCTGAGCAACCGCGTCGTCGTCATCACCGGTGACGGCGAATTGAATGAAGGATCTGTCTGGGAATCACTGCTGGTCGCCAATGCCTACCGGCTTGACAACCTGTTATTCATTGTCGATCGGAACCAGTTCCAGGCCAACATGCGGACCGAGGACCTCATCCCGCTGGAACCGCTGGCCCCGAAGTTCGAGGCATTCGGCTGGCGGGTCAAACGCGTCGACGGCCACAGTTTCACCGCGCTGGACGGGGCGCTGGCCGAAGTTCCGTTTGCCGTCGGGCGGCCGAGCGTGCTCATCGCCGACACAATCCGTGGCCGCGGCCTGCCCAGCATCCAGGAACGCGCCGACCGCTGGTTCTGCAACTTCACTCATGCAGAAGTGGACGCGCTGCTGGAAGAGCTGCACGGCGTGCGTCGGGCCGAGATCGAATCCGAAGCGCTTATAGTGAGATAAAAAACCCATGAAGAATTACGAACAAACCCTGCTGGATTTGATGACCCATGACGAACGTATCATCGTCATGACGGCCGAAAACCGCGCCGCCATCCGCAACCTGCCCAATCTCTCGCCCGACCGATTCATCGACACCGGTATCACCGAGCAAACGATGGTTGGCGCGGCCGCCGGGCTGGCCCTGCGCGGGCGCGTCCCCGTGCTCCATGCGCTGGCAACCTTCCTGACCTTGCGTGCCTTCGAATTCGTGCGCTCCGACGTCGGCATCGGCAACCTGCCGGTCAAGCTGGTCGGCGGCGTGCCTGGTTTTCTCTCCGACGGTAACGGGCCGACGCACCAGGCCATCGAGGACGTGTCGCTCATGCGCGGTATTCCCCACATGCACGTCTTCTGCCCGGCCGACGAGCAGGACATGCTCCTCGGCCTGCCCCACATCATCAACAGCCCTAACCCCACCTACATCCGCTTCAACGGGTTGAAGCCGGTCATCGATCACGATCATGACTTCGAGATCGGTCGGGCGGAGACGTGGCGGACCGAAAACGGAGCGCAGCGCGACGACGTGACGATTCTGGTGTATGGCATGTTATTCGCCCAGGCGTGGGAAGCCAGGGCATTGCTCGAAGCCGAAGGGCTGAAGGTGCGCCTGGTCAACGTGCGCATGCCGAAGCCCATCGACGAAGAAGCCGTGCTGAGCGCCGCCCGGGAGTCGAGCTTGCTGGTGACGTTGGAAGATCACTTCCTGACCGGCGGGCTATACTCCATCGTCGCCGAGACGTTGCTGCGCCATGGCGAGTCGGCCAACGTGCTGCCCTTTGCGCTGGACGAACGCTGGTTCCGCCCGGCGCTGCTCAACGACGTGCTGCGCTACGAGGGCTTCACCGCGGATCAAATCGTCGCGCGCATTCTGGAACATCTGCCGGTGCGCGCCTGATCACCACCAGCCAGGAGATATAGATATGCCTAATAAAGTCCAGCCAAACCAGGACTACCCCACTATTGATGAATCGGAAAAGCTGTTTGCGCGGTCCAAAGGACTCATTCCGGCCTTTTCGCACACGATTGCCAAAGGACCGACGCAATATGTTGACGGCGTTGCTCCCAAGTATTTGAAGCGGGCCAAAGGCTCTCACGTCTGGGATGTCGACGGCAATGAGTATCTCGACTACAACATGGCCATCGGCCCCATCTCGCTCGGCTACGGTTACGAGCCGGTCGATTCGGCCATCCGCCGCCAACTCGATGACGGCATCGCCTTCTCACTCATTCATCCGCTGGAGGTTGAAGTCGCCGAACTGGTGCGCGAGATAATCCCCAACGCTGAGAGCGTGCGCTATGCCAAGTCGGGAGCTGAAGTCACCAGCGCGGCCGTGCGCCTCTCCCGCGCCTACACCGGCCGGGACAAGGTCCTTTGCTGCGGCTACCACGGCTGGCACGACTGGTACATCGGCGTCACCGCCCGCAATCTGGGCGTACCCGAAGCCGTCAAGGACCTTACTTATACCTTCAACTATAACGACATAGACTCCGTCACAGCAGCCCTCGACGAGGACACCGCCTGCGTCATCCTGGAACCGATGACCTTCGACTTTCCGAAGGACGACTTCTTGCAGAAGCTCAAGGACGCCTGCCATGCCAACGGCACGTTGCTCATCTTCGACGAGATGTGGACCGGTTTTCGCTGGGCGCTGGGCGGGGCGCAGGAGTACTTCGGCGTCACGGCCGATCTGGCCTGCTATTCCAAGGCCATCGCCAACGGCATGCCCATCGCCGTGCTGGCCGGGCGGGCCGACGTGATGAGTCTGATTGACGAACAAGTCTTTTTCTTTACGACCTTTGGGGGCGAGGCGCTCTCCCTGGCGGCCGCGGAAGCTACCATCCGTGAGCTTCGCCAACACGACGTGCCGGCCGATATGGCTCGCAAGGGTCAAAAGCTCATGGACGGCTACAACGATATTGCCACAGAGCTTGGCATCCGCGACGTCACGCATTGCAAAGGCCATCCCGCCCGCGGCATGATCGTCTTCGACGACAAACAAGGTCAGAGCCTGCTAATGAAATCCCTCGTCCAGCAGGAACTTATCCGGCGTGGCATCCTGTGGTCGGGCTTCCACAACATGTGCTATAGCCACACGGAGGCCGACCTCGACTACACGCTGGCAGCCTACAACGAAGTGCTGAGAGAGCTGAAGAGCACCCTCGAAGCGGGCGATCTGACCTCCCGCCTGCGCGGTATACCCGTCCAGCCGGTCTTTCGCCGGACGGACAGCTTCAATCTAAAGCCGGTGCGAAGATAGTATTTTAAGTAGGTAGCAGACAGTTCGCTGCCTACTACCCATTACACATCAGCCCATGGAAAGCACACTCTTCTCCCTCGAAGGACGGACGGCCGTCGTCACCGGCGCATTGGGGCTAATCGGTCGGAAGCATTGCGAAGCCCTGAGCCAATTCGGCGCGAACGTCATCGTCGCCGATCTCGACGCCGATGCGTCGGCCGCGTTTGCCGCCACGCTAAATACATCCTCGCTCGGCCTGTCTCTCGACGTGACCAATCCCGATTCCATCGCCGTGCTGCGCGACGCCGCGCTGGCCCGCTTTGGCCACATAGACGTGCTGGTCAACAACGCAGCCATCAACGACATGTTCGAGAATCCGTCCATGGCTGCCGAGCAATCCCGCTTTGAGAACTATCCGCCCGCAATGTGGCAAAAGTCGCTCGACGCCAACGTGACCGGCGTCTTTTTATGCTCACAAATCCTGGGCACGCCGATGGCGCGACAGGGCAAGGGCAGCATTATTAATGTCGCCTCCACCTACGGTATAGTGGCGCCCGATCAGTCGCTCTACAAAACGCCCGACGGCCGCCAGCCTTTCTACAAGTCACCGGCCTACCCGACGACAAAGGGCGCGGTCATCGCCTTCACCCGCTTCCTGGCCGCCTACTGGGGTCATGCCGGGGTACGTGTCAATACCCTGTCGCCGGGAGGTGTGGAAAACAATCAGCAGGAGTACTTCGTCGAGAACTACTCGGCCCGAACGATGCTCGGCCGCATGGCGCTGCCGGCCGACTACCAGGGCGCGCTGGTCTTCCTGGCATCCGACGCCTCGGCCTACATGACCGGAGCCAATTTGGTGGTAGATGGCGGTTGGACGGCGTGGTAATGGGCGACGGACGACAGACGACCGACGGCGAGCAACCTGCGACCGGTGACGGCCGAGAATTCAAAGGTCATGGCGATCCGGCCGCCGGCCGTGGTCTGTCGTCTGCGGCCCTCCTGGAGCGCGCCCGAGCCATCCGCTTTCTGCTGACCGATTGCGACGGCGTGTTGACCGATAACGGCGTATACTACTCCGCCGCGGGCGAAGAAATGAAACGCTTTTCGATTCGCGATGGGATGGGCGTGGAACGGGTTCGCGCGTTGGCGGGCGTCGAAGTAGGCGTCATCACCGGCGAACACTCCGGCCCGGTGCAGCGCCGCGCCGAGAAACTGGCAATTACCGAACTGTACCTGGGCATTCGGGATAAACCGGCCGTCCTGCGCGAGATTCTGGCCCGTCATAGTCTGAGCGCCGACCAGGTGGCCTACATCGGCGACGATACAAATGACGTGGCAATCATGAGCCAGGTCGGGCTGGCAGCCTGTCCGGCCGATGCCACCCGGTTCGCGCGCGCGGCCGCCCATTACGTCTGTCCCAGTCGGGGCGGATATGGCGCGTTTCGTGATTTTGCCGAGCTTATCATCGCCGCCCAAACCAATGCGGCCACTTTTGGAGATTTTGCATTATGACAAGTTCATCAACCGTAAAAGCCGGACGCCGAACCATCGGCGATGGCCAACCGGTCTACATCATCGCCGAGATCGGCATCAATCATAACGGCTCACTCGATCTGGCCCGCAAACTCATCGACGGCGCGATATTTGCCGGGGCGGATGCGGTGAAGTTCCAGAAACGCACGCCCGAGCTGTGCGTCCCCCGCGACCAATGGGATATCGAACGCGATACCCCCTGGGGGCGAATTACCTATCTGGAATATCGCCACAAGATGGAGTTCACTTATGAGCAGTATCGCTCCATCGACCGCTACTGCCGGGCGCGCAGCCTCGACTGGTTTGTTTCCTGCTGGGACGAAGAAGCCGTCGAATTCATAGAGCAGTTCGACACACCGATGTACAAAGTCGCATCGGCCACGTTGACGGATTTGGCGCTGATCCAGGCAATGAAGGACACCGGCCGGCCGCTCATGCTCTCCACAGGCATGTCGGAAATGTGGCAAATTCAGGCCGCCGTCGATCTGGTTGGGCCTGATAACCTGATGATCGCCCATGCCACCTCATCCTACCCCTGCCCGCCCGAAGAACTAAACCTGCGCATGATCCCGACGCTGAAGGGAATGTACCCTACGATCCCTATCGGATACTCGGGGCACGAGGTAGGCCTTGCACCCACCTGGGCCGCCGTTACTCTGGGAGCAACCTTCGTCGAACGTCACATCACCCTCGACCGGGCCATGTGGGGGTCCGATCAGGCCGCCTCGGTCGAGGTCATGGGTTTCCACAACCTGGTGCGTAATATTCGCGACATCGAGCGCTCGTTGGGCGACGGTGTCAAACGCATCTACCCGAGCGAACTGGCAGCCATGAAGAAACTGCGGCGCGTGGATTCAACCCAACCCGATCATGCACATTCGTAAACTGGACACAGCTCAAAAGCGCGAGCGCGCGCGATTCGTCGATTTCGCCTTCGACCTGTACAAGGGACATCCCCTGTGGGTTCCCCCACTACGCAACGACGCGATGAACCTGATGGATCGCGCCAAACATCCTTACTACGAGCATTCCGATGCGGATTTCTTTGTCGTGGAAGAGGGGGAACGCGTTCTCGGCCGCGTAGCAATGCTGGAGAATCGCAGCTACAACACCTTCCACAACAGGAAAGCGGCCTTCTTCGGCTATTTTGAGGTCGTCGAGGAGATTGAAGCAGCGCGCCTGCTGCTGCGGCAAGCCGTCGATTGGGCCAAAGGGCGGGGCCTGGACACGCTCATCGGCCCCCGCGGCCTCGTGGGCATCGATGGCAGCGTGCTGGTAGAGGGCTTCGAGCATCGCCCGGCGCTGACGATTCCGTACAACTATCCTTACTACGACGCCTTTATCAAGGACTCAGGCTTCGAAAAGGACACGGACTATCTCTCCGGCTACGCGCGGGGCGACCACGAACTCCCCCCGCGACTGTACGAGATCGCCGCGAAAGTCAAGGAGAAGCGAGGATTCTGGATCAAAACATTTGCTTCGCGGGGCGAAATTCGTGAGTGGATTCCCCGCGCCATGGCGGTGCATCGGGAGGCAATGAGCAGTCTCCACAGCTTCTATCCGCCCACCGAAAACGAGACCCGCGCGGTCGTTAATTCGCTCCTGACCATCATCGATCCCTCCCTCATCAAGCTCGTCATGAAAGGGGACGAGATCGCGGGCTTCATCATTGCCTACCACGACGTTTCGGCCGGGTTGCAGAAGGCCAAAGGTCGTCTATTCCCGTTCGGCTGGTTCCACGTCCTGCGCGATCGCCGCGTCACCGACTGGGTCAATGTCAACGGGTTGGGGCTGCTGCCCCAGTATCGCGGGCTTGGAGCGAACGCCATGCTCTACACCGAGTTGCGCGACACAATCAATAGCCACAACTTCAAACACATCGACGTCGTTCAGGTCAACGAAGCGAACTTCAACAGCCGTTCCGACATGGAAACGATGGGCATCACCTGGTACAAGCGCCATCGGCATTACAAGCTGACGCTCCAGCACGTGTTTGGCGGCAAGCTACCGGCCGCTTGAGCTTTTGGCCTCATTCCTCCCGCAGCAGCGCGGCGACAGCCGCATGCGTGCTGGCAAAAGCCAGTTCAGGGAGCTGGTCGAGGGCAAAAAAGTCGGCGGCGTCGGCATCATCTCCGGCCTGGAGTTGCCCGCCGGTAAGACGCGCCCGATAGAGGATAAAGATACTCGCCCCGCCCCGGCCCGGCGCGTTGTGAAACACGTCAATCAATTTGTCGATTTCAACCACAAGGCCGGTTTCCTCCAGCGCCTCGCGAGCGGCCGTCTCCCTGGGGTTCTCCCCCTGATCGAGAAATCCGGCGGGCAAGCTCCACTTGCCGCGCTCGGGGTTCATGGCCCGGCGCACAAGCAGCAACCTGCCCTCCTCGACAACGGCCACGCCGACGCCGACTTTGGGATCCGTGAAGTAAACGTAGCCACACGCGGGACAAACACGGCGCGGTTTGTCCATCACTTGCTTCGTTTGCATGCCTGCACCGCAGCGCGGGCAATGAGCAAACCAGGACGGAGCGCTTTCGGCCGGGCGAGATGAAGAAGGCATTGCCATTCGCCTAGAAGGAGCGAACGCGATGGCGCGCGATCAGCCAGAGGACGAACAATAACACGAAGGCCGCCCCCAGGGCGATCTGGGCCAGCCGGAGCAAGGGAAATGCGCCGCCCGATTCGGTCTCCCGGCTCTCCTCGGCTTTCGGCGACGCTTCATCCTCCGTTGCGTCGACCGAGGCGACCGATGTCGCAGGCACGCCTGCCGTCGGCGCCGGCTCACCTGTGGGTACACCTTGGCTGGAGGTCAAATCCGTCAGTGGTATTTCCGCAACGTCGGGGTAGCCTTCGGGGGCTAACGTTCCTTCGACGGGCGGCGCGGTCTGAAGCACACTCTCCTCGGCACTGCTCTCCGGGGCGGCTTGCCCCGCGGGAGCTTCTATCGCGGCCGATTCCATTTCCGCCGTCTCGGCCGTGGGCATGATGCGCGCCTCTTCGACAGGCATCGTCGCCTCCACAGGCACCGCAAATTCCGCGGCGCTCTCTTCTGCGACCGGCTCGTTCATCGTGATCGTCTCGGGCGCGGACTCAACACCCCCACTGGAAAACTCACCCTGGAACGCACCCAGCGCCAGCGTGAAGATAAGCACGACCGCCGTCAACGCTGTGGCCCCACGCAGGACGGGGTATAGTTGCATCAACGGCTGGGCTTTCGGACGGCCGTAAAGCGCGGGGTCCAGGGCAAAGCTGCGCGGCACGCGGCGATGAGGCATGGCACGCATTTGCAGCTTCAGCAGTCGCATCTGCTCCAGTCGGGCGCGCAGCGCGGGGTCGCGATCCATTTCGCTTTCAAGGCGTTGGCGTTCGGCGGGCGTGAGGGCATTATCCAGGTACGCGCTAAGGGTATCCTGGCCCGCTTCCCCGGCCGTCGAACCGCGATTTCGCAAAAAATCAAACATGATAGTCCGCCTACGTTCCTCTGGATTCAAGACGATATGCGGACGGCAATAGTTCCCCGCCGACTTCCTGCAAGCACTCGCGCAGCTTGGCTCGTGCCCGGCTGAGGCGCGACTTCACCGTGCCCAATGATACGCGGGTGATGGTGGCGATCTCCTGGTAGTCGTACCCCTCCACGTCGCCCAATACCGTTACAATACGTTGATCTTCCGGTAACCCTTTCAGGCAGTGTTCGATCGCCAGCGCCAATTCCACGCGCTGTCGATGCGCCTCCGGCCCCTCGTTCGGGCTGCGCAGAAAGGCAAACGATTCGTTCTCGTCCATAATCTCGTCGAGGGAAGTTTGGGGGCGACGCTTGCGGCGACGCAATTCATCGTAGCAACGATTGGTCGCCACGCGCAACAACCACGATTTGAAGCTCCCGCCGCGAAAGGTACGCAAACTCTGATAGGCGGTAATAAACGTCTCCTGCGTCACGTCCTCGGCCACGGCCGGATCGCCCATGATACGATAGGACACGTTGAACACCAGTTCCTGGTATTGCACCACCAACCGATTAAAGGCGACGATATCGCCTTTCTGAGCCTGCTGGACGAGAGCTTCTTCGTTCATACCACGCTATTGGACCGCCCGATGAACCGGCAACTCAACCTGTTTGCGCGACCGAATTCCGCGCGCCGACCCGCCTGATTCCCGATCATTTCATCGTGTCGCCGCTCCGGTTTTATGTCGCCTCGAATTGACAGAAAACGGGCCTTACTCTATACTCCGCAGTAGTAAATTACATGCGCCGAAGTGGCGGAACAGGCAGACGCGCACGACTCAAAATCGTGTTCCTTCGGGAGTGTGGGTTCGATTCCCACCTTCGGCATACAGCAAAGATTATAATGCGCCCTCATGGGCGGGCAAGCAACGATAGCTCCCGGGTGGGAGCTTTTTCTTTGCCCGGCTCATGTCCGTCCAAACTGGCGCGCCAATTGCGCGACCGACAGGTGAATGAGCGTCGGCCGGCCGTGGGGGCACGTATGGGGCACGGCGCACGCTTCGAGCTGCCGGATCATCGCTTCCATCTCCGGTCGCGATAACGTCTGCCCTGCCTTGACGGCCGCAGTCTTGCACACCCGCTTAATCACCAGCGCCTCAATTTCCGATTGCAGGGGCGTTGCTTCGTTCTCCAGGTCGGCAACAACTGCGGCGAGGGCCTGAGCCGGGTCCGCATGGCCGAGGATAGCCGGCACGGCGCGCAGGCGAAATGCATTTGGCCCAAACGGCTCGATCTCGAAGCCCAATGACCCCAGTAAAGCTTGATGCTCCTCGACCAGATGGGCTTGCGATGGGGAGAGATACACAGTCGCCGCGGCCACCAGTCCCTGAGAGGCTGCCTGCCGATCTCGCCACTGCGCCAGGAACTCTTCGTAGAGAATGCGCTCGTGGGCGGCATGCTGATCGATCAGATACAGGCCATCCGGCCCCTCGGCAATGATATAGGCCGCCCCAACCTGACCGATGACCCGCATGATAGGCATATGCTTGCCACCCGTGCCGGGCAGGGTTGGAGCGGCAGGGGAGCCATCCGGCACCTCCTCATCCGATCCCGGACCCTGGAGTTGCCAGGGGATGTCGAGTTGTGACGACGGCAAGTCAGGACTCCTCGCTTCGGGGCGAAATGAGGGCCAGGCCGTGGACGGATGACCAGACGCGGGCCAACCGCCCAGGCCACGCGCAGGGGCCGTCTCCAGCAACGCCGCGCGCGCAGCCCGCTGCACCGCCCCAAACACCGCGCCCTCATCGCGGAAACGCACCTCGACCTTGGTCGGGTGGACGTTGACATCTACTTCCTCGGGCGCCATCTCAATGAAAAGCAGAGCCAACGGGAAACGGCCGACGGGCAGCAAGGTGTGATAGGCCTGCACGACGGCAAATGTCAGACGACTGTCGCGGATGGCGCGGCCGTTGACGAACAACTGGATGTGAGTGCGTCCCGCGTACGTCAGCGCCGGATCGCTGACAAAGCCTCGCACAGCGATCAACGCTCGATCCCCGGCCGGCTCGCCGGGCCTCACTTCAATCAGTTGACGAACGATGTCGGGGCCATAGGCGGCCAGCAACACGTCGGGTGTTGCGCCGCTGCCGGTCGTCTGGAAGGTAACGCGGCCGTCATGGCTGAGTCGGAAGCGAATGGCCGGATAGGCCAGCGCGTACCGGGTGACGAACTCATCGATGAGACGTTTCTCCGTCGTAGCGCTCTTTAGAAATTTGAGCCGCGCCGGAACATTATAGAAGAGCGATTCGACCGCGAAAACGGTGCCGGCCGGCGCGCCCACCGATTCGCGCGAGACCACCTCCCCCCCTTCAAGGATGAGCCTGACCCCGGCGGCCGCATCGCGCGCCCGGCTGACCACCGTGACACGACTGACAGCGCCGATGGAAGCCAACGCCTCCCCGCGAAAACCCAGGGTGCGAATGGCCCACAGATCATCGACCGAATTCAGCTTCGATGTCGCATGGCGCAAGAAGGCCGTTTCCAATTCGTCGGCCGGAATGCCCGCGCCATTATCGGCAACCTGAATCAACTCCCGGCCGCCGCCGCGTACCTCGACTGTGATGGCTGTCGCTCCGGCGTCGATGGCGTTCTCCACCAGCTCCTTCACCACCGACGACGGGCGCTCCACGACCTCACCCGCGGCGATCTGGGAAGCCAGTTGGTCCGGCAGCACATGGATCTTCATCGCACCATTGTATCAGAATCGCGCCCGGATGATTGCTCATCGACGCGCGAGGTTCTATACTTCGCCACCGTGAGGTATTAAAATGCCGTTTCAACCTGATTATGACGTTCACGAAGATCGGTTGCCCTACACGCTTCAGGGCGACCCGGACGGGCGGCGCGTCGGCGTGCTCGTGCTCCACGGCTTCATGGGTAGCCCGCTCAGCTCGCGGCCGATGGCCGAGTATCTCAACGCAGAGGGCCTGTTTGTCCATTGTCCGCTTCTTCCGGGCCACGGTAACTACCCGGGCAAACTGCGTGGCGTTTCGCATCGCGCATGGCTGGCGGAGGCCGAGGAAGCCTACCGGTTCACAAAGTCGGCCTGCGATGACCTGTTCATTATCGGTCACTCGATGGGCAATATTCTTGGCGCCCATGTGGCGCTCAAATTTGGGGACGCGCGCGGCATGGCCATGCTCGCGCCCATATACGATGTACCCGACCCGCGATTGCGCTACGTCAAGTACGCCCGCTTCTTTCTTCCCTGGTACTATCCACACAAGAGCAAGCGCGAAAGCATGCAGCACCTGGTACGCGAACGGGTTCTCGATTTCGACCCGACCATTGACTACGACAGCCCGGAGTTCCAGGCACAGCTCCCCCAGGTGAGCCGGGTCCCCATTTCCGGCATGCACGAAATGGTATGCATGATCGAGAAGGGGCGCGCGCTCTGGCCGAAGCTGGACATACCCGCGCGGATATTTGCCGGGGAAGATGACAACGCCGCACCGCCGGAAAACGCGCGGCGCATCTTCGCCCTGCTGCCCACGCAAGACAAGGAATTGACGGTGTTCCCCGACGTCGGCCATGAGTTGATGCGGCCATTCGAACCCATCCACGCCACGATATGGGAGTCCATCGCCGCCTTTATCAAGAAGCACCTGCCCCAAGACCAGGCGCTTGCAACGGCGTGACGATCAAACTCGCGGCAATTGCCGGAGATAAACGGGAAAATATTGTCTTTTCCAGCAGGATAGGCCACAATATGGCTTGGAAGTGCGGGCAGAGGATGGGAAGCAGGAGTGTCCGCGGTACGCCGATAGGCAAGGCACTAACAAGTCCACGACCATTCCGCCGGACCATCCGACCGCCGCTTACCCTTTACGTTCTGTTTCACAAGGAGAAGAGAAAGATATGAAGCGTGTCATGTTATTGCTCACCGGATTGCTGCTTTTGGCCTTGCTGGCGGTTGCCTGCGGCGGCGGAGCCGCCGTACCGCCGGCCGAGGAAGCGGCCCCGACCGAGGCCCCGGCCGAGGAAGCAGCCCCGACCGAGGCTCCGGCCGAAGAAGAGGCTCCGGCTGAGGAAGCCGCCGGCGATTGCAGCGACGATACCGTCCTGTGCATTGGACTGGTTACCGACGTGGGTCGCATCGACGACAAGTCCTTCAACCAGTCCGCCTGGGAAGGCGCGCAGCAGGCCGCCGAAGCCCTCGGCGCCGCTGAGGTCAACTACGTCGAGACGACGAACGCCACCGACTACGCCGCGAACATCGGTCTGTTCGCCGACCAGGGTTACGACATCATCGTGACCGTCGGCTTCGCCATGGGCGAGGCGACCGCCGAGGCCGCAGGCACCTACCCCGACATCGACTTCATCGGTGTCGACCAGTTCCAGGGCGAGACTGTCCCGAACCTGACCGGTTTGATCTTTAACGAAGACAAGGCCGGTTACCTGGCCGGCGTGCTGGCCGCTTCGCTCAGCGAGAGCGGCACCATCGCCTCCGTGCTCGGCACCGACCTGGTTCCGCCGGTTGTGGCCTTCAACGAGGGCTATCAGAACGGCGCGAAGTCGGTCAATCCCGACATCAACATCATCGCCACCTACCATCCGGGCGGTTTGGATGTAGCCTTCACCGATCCCGAATGGGGCGCGACCACGGCCCAGCAGGCAATGGACCAGGGCGCCGACATCATCTTCGGCGCGGGTGGCCAGACAGGCAACGGCGCGTTGATCCAGGCAGCCGGCAACGAAGGCGTCTGGTGCATCGGCGTTGACACCGACCAGTGGGAGACCGTGCCCGAGGCGCATCCGTGCCTCGTGTCGAGCGCGATGAAACTCATCACCCCCGGAGTTGTTGACCTGGCGACGGCGTCGGTCAACGGCGAGTTTGCCGGCGGCAACTTCTTCGGCGATGTTGGTCTGGCTCCGTTCCACGATCATGCCGACGCGGTTCCGCAGGACGTTCAAGACCTGCTCGTGACAACCGCTGAAGGACTGCTCGACGGTTCCATCACCACCGGCTACGGCCAGTAAGAAGCAATTGAAGACAAACAGGGTGTGCTTTCAAGGCACACCCTGTTTGTTCCTTTCCTGATTGAACATCGTCAATGTGCGACGTGTCAGCAGAGGCACGTCGCACATTCTCTAGGAGTCGGCCATGACGACGGTTCCCGTACCAGAAAAAAGTGAGGATCGAATCATCAGCATGGCGCGACGCATGTGGCGAAGCATCAGCGTGCCATTGGTCGCTGTGCTGCTCGGTCTGCTAATCGGCGCAATCATTCTAATCCTGTCCGGTGCAAACCCGATAGAGGCCTATAGCGCCCTTGTCAAAGGTGCTTTTGGTTCCCCGGTCGCCATCCAGCGCACGCTGGAAAAGGCTACTCCTCTCATTTTCAGCGGCCTGGCAGTCGCATTTGCCTTCAAAGCCGGCCTGTTCAACATCGGCGCTCAGGGGCAGCTATTGATCGGTGCTGTTGTCGCCGCCTACGTCGGCTTTTCGATTGATGGATTGCCGGCCATCATCCACGCCCCACTGGCCTTACTTGCCGGAGGCATCGCCGGCGCGCTCTATGGCTATATTCCCGGAGCACTCAAGGTCTATACCGGCGCGCATGAAGTCATCGTGACGATCATGCTCAATTACGTCGCTATTAATATCACCGATTATTTAGCCGACGGCCCGTGGAAAGACCCTTCCCCGACCAACATCGTGGCCCGAACGCCGAAGATCTTTCCATCGGCCGAGTTGCCGCTTCTGGGCAATGTCCCTTTTGGCTTTATTCTGGCATTGGTCGCGGCCGCCATCGTCTGGTGGATGCTCTATCGCACCACTCTGGGATATGAGATCCGTACGGTCGGTCTGAATTCCAGCGCGGCGCAATATGCCGGCATACGGGTAGCCCGAATGATCATCCTGACAATGATGATCAGCGGCTTCCTGGCCGGTATGGGCGGCGCGGTCGAGACGCAAGGCATCAATGGACGCTTTCAGCCGGGGTTTAACACCGGCCTGGGCTTCGACGGCATTACCGTCGCCCTGCTCGGCAAGACCAACCCGTTCGGCGTCATCCCGGCGGCACTGCTGCTTGGCGCAATGCGAGCCGGGTCGAGCCAGATGCAATTCAGCGCCGGGGTTGCCACCGAGATCACCGACGTGATCACCGCCTTCATCCTCTTCTTTGTGGCCGCCGATGTGATCGTCAAGAAATTCCTCCGGCAGCGTGACACCGACGATGAACGCGTGCAGCTTACTTCCGGCTGGAGCGGGCGATAGGTTGCATAACACGGACAGAACACGAGCCGGAACGGAATCCCTATCACGGGCTTCACGCCAATCGGCCGCTATTTGTATTGAGAGAGCGCTATGGAACTGACCGCACCAAGTCAAGTCAAATCAACTTCCTGGTTAGTCAAGCACAAATGGCTGGTTCTGATCGGCCTCATCATCGCCGGATCGATTATCTATTCCTATGCAACCAATGCTGTTGTAACCACGGCCGTGCTGGCCTCGACAATCCGCCAATCCACCCCACTCATTCTGGGGGCGCTTTGCGGCTTGATGTGCGAACGAAGCGGTGTGGTCAATATCGGCATCGAAGGGCAGATGCTGATGGCCGCCTTCGTGGCCTTTCTGGCGAACGTCTACCTCGGCAATTTGTGGCTGGCGGCGCTGATCGGCGCGCTGACCGGGTTGCTGATGGGCCTTCTGCTGGCCTGGATGTCCGTTACCCTCAAGATGGATCAGATCATCGGCGGCACGGTCATCAACATCCTGGCTATCGGCCTGACCGGGTATTTTTACGTCGCCGGCCTGACGACACAAGGCAAGTTCCAGCCTATTGAGTTGGGAATATTGGCCCAAATTCCGCTCCTCGGTCCGATATTTTTCAGGAGCGGCCCGCTCACCTACGTGGCGATCATCCTTGTTTTTGTGATCCACTACGTCCTGTTCTATACCCGCTGGGGTCTGCGGACCCGAGCTGTCGGCGAACACCCCAGCGCGGCCGACACGGTCGGCATCAATGTCTACAAGATGCGCTATTTCAACGTAATGATCGGCGGCGCCCTGGCCGGGCTGGCCGGAGCCTTCCTGACACTGGAGGGAGTGGGAACCTTTGAACGAATGATGACTAACGGACGCGGTTTTCTGGCTCTGGCGATCATGATCTTCGGTAAATGGACACCCTTGGGGTCGTGGGGCGCAGCGCTGTTGTTCGGCTTCACCTACGCTCTGCAAACCCAACTCCAGTTCCGCGGGATCAATCTGCCGCCGCAATTTATCGGCAGCATGCCCTACATCCTGACCATCCTGGTTCTGGCCGGGTTCGTTGGCCGCTCTCGCGCCCCGGCTGCCAGCGGCGTCCCCTATGAAAAGGGCGGTTGATCTCATAGCACCCAGCAACCCGCATTAAGTCTCAGGTACAGGCGATTGATGAACGGAAACAAAACACAATCCCCGGAACTTGCCCCCATCGTTCTGGAAGCAAAGGGTATCACCAAGCAATTCCCCGGCGTGCTCGCCAACGACCGGATCGACCTGACCCTGCGAAAGGGCGAGATTCTCGCCCTGCTGGGCGAGAACGGAGCCGGCAAGAGTACTCTGATGAACATCCTCTACGGCTTCTATCACCCGGACGCCGGAGAGATCTGGATCAAGGGCGAAAAGGTTACGCTCCACAGCCCGGGAGATGCCATCGCCAGAGGGATCGGCATGGTCCACCAGCACTTTCAACTGGTGCCGGTCATGACTGTCGCCGAGAACGTCATCCTCGGCGCGGAAGTGACACGAGCCGGCGGCTATATCGACAAGCGCGCCGCCAATCGCCGCGTGCGCGATTTGTCGGAGCAGTATGGGCTGGAAATCGATCCGGCGATCGAGGTGGACGACCTGCCCGTAGGGTTACAACAGCGCGTCGAGATCATCAAGGCGTTGTACCGTCACGCCGATATCCTGATCCTCGATGAGCCTACGGCCGTCCTGACGCCCCAGGAATCGAATGAGCTTTTCCGCATCATGCACGATCTGACCGAAAAGGGCGTGTCGATCATCTTCATCACCCACAAGCTGAAAGAAGTGCTGGCCGTGGCCGATCGGATCGTCGTCTTGCGCGGCGGCCGCAGCGTCGGCGCCGCGCTGCCGGCCGAGTCAACGGAAGCCAGTCTGGCCGAATTGATGGTCGGCCGCAAAGTCATTCTTCAGGTTGACAAAGAAGAAGCCCATCCCGGTGAAAAGGTTCTGGAGATCAAGGACCTGGAAGTTCTGGACGACCGCAAACAACTCATCGTCAAGGGCCTGTCGCTTGAGGTTCACGCAGGGGAAATCCTCGGTGTGGCCGGCGTGCAGGGCAACGGCCAGCGCGAGTTTGTGGAAGCGCTAACAGGATTGCGTCCAATCGTTAGCGGCAGCATCCAAATCGCCGGCGAAGATACCACCCAGTACACGCCCCGACGCATCACCGAATTGGACGTGGCCCACATCCCTGAGGACCGCGAAAAGCACGGCCTGGTCATGCCCTATACCATCGCCGACAACATGGTCCTGAATCGCTATTATCGCAAGCCGTTCTCCAATAACACGATCCTGAACCGGCAGGCGATCGCCGAAAACGGCACAAAGTTGGTGAAGCAGTTTGACGTGCGCACGCCGTCGATCACCACCCATGCGGGGAATCTGTCGGGCGGCAATAAGCAGAAGGTCATCGTGGCCCGCGAGTTCTCCCGCCCGGTCAAGTTGCTGATAGCCAACCAGCCGACGCGCGGCATCGACGTCGGCTCAATCGAGTTCATCCATAACCAAATCGTCGCCCAGCGCGACGCGGGGGTGGCCGTGCTGCTGGTGTCGGCCGAACTGGATGAGGTGCTTAGCCTGGCCGACCGGGTCGCCGTCATGTTCGACGGCCGGATCGTCAAGACTCTGCCGATTGAGGAAGCCACCCGCGAGAGGGTAGGTCTGTTAATGGCCGGGTCCGAGGCGTAGGCACGAAAACGCATAGACAATCCATAATGGTTGCGCTATACTTCTCTTATACCGTGAATCGAACCGGACGAGATTCTCAAATGCTATTGTCTTTTTTTCCGCGCGATATTAAATCATCGGCGGCCCTGAGCGATTCCTAATCCACAGACCATCAGCAATGAATAGTGGGTGAATCGCCCAGCCGCATCCAACGGCTGGGCGATTTTAATTATGCCATTCCGGCGCATAAGCGATTAGATAACGTGGAGACTGATAAACCATGACAGACGATGATGTGCTATACGTAACAGCCGAGGGTTTGAAACAAATCAACGACGAGCTGGAGAACCTCAAAACAGTACGCCGAAACGAAGTCGCCCAGAAGCTGGAGATTGCCATCAAGCAGGGCGATCTGAAGGAAAATGCCGACTATCATGACGCCAAGGAAGAGCAGGGCTTCATTGAAGCGCGCATCCGCCAACTGGAGAGCATGCTCGGCCGCGCCAAGCTAATCGAGAACCGCGGCCCATCCAACGTTGTTCGTGTCGGCAGCACCGTGACCGTCGCCGAGGACGGCAGCGACGAATTGGAAACCTACACCATTGTCGGCGCCCACGAGGCAGACCCGGCCCGCGGCCGCATCTCCAATGAATCGCCCATCGGCCACGCCCTGTTGGGAGCCAAGAAGGGCCAGACCGTGAGTGCCATGATACCGGCCGGTACGATCACCTTCACGATACATGAAATAGCCTAGCCGTCGGCGGCACGGCCTTTGCCAGGGAAGAGCAAACAATTCTATGGTCGAGATACGCACAGTCGAAGCGCGGGAACACGTCGGCGAACGCGTAGCGCTCAGAGGGTGGGTGCATAACGTCCGCCGGTTGGGCGGCGTTAACTTTATCGTCCTGCGCGACGGCTGGGGGATGATCCAGGCCGTCACGGAAAACGACGCCGATCTCGCTCCTATCGCGGGGCTGACCCTGGGCACCGTGGTTCAACTGGGCGGCTTCGTCGTAGCCAACGCGCAAGCGCCCGACGGTCTGGAATTGCAGCAACCAAGCCTGGAGATCATTACACCCGTCACCGAGACGCCACCGTTATCGCTCAATAAGAAGCGGCTGAATGCTGCCCTGCCGACGTTACTCGATCATGCCGTGGTTGCCAACCGTCACCCGACACGTCGCGCAGTTTTCCGGCTATCAGCCGGAGCGATGGCGGGCTTTCGCGCCACGCTCTCGGCCATGCACTTCACGGAGATTCAGACGCCAAAGATCGTCGCCTCGGCCACCGAGAGCGGCGCCAACGTCTTTAAGCTCGACTATTTCGGGCGACCGGCCTTTCTGGCTCAAAGCCCGCAGTTCTACAAGCAGATCATGGTCGGCGTCTTTGAGCGTGTGTTCGAAGTCGGCCCCGTCTTTCGGGCCGAGCCACACGACACCGTTCGTCACATCAACGAGTACGTCAGCATGGACGTGGAATTCGGGTTTATCGAGAACCACTTCACGGTCATGCGGTTGCTGCGCGAGGTGATCGCCGGCATCTTCGCCCATCTGGCGCAGAACTACGCGGCCGATCTGGTGTTGCTGGAGGCCAATCTGCCCACCATCCTGCCGGAAATTCCCCATATTCACTTCGCCGACGCGCAGGAGCTCATCTTCACCCGTCATGGCATTGACGTGCGCGGCGAGCCTGATCTCTCGCCACAGGACGAGCGCTTGCTGGGCGAGTGGGCATGGGAATCGTTCGGCAGCGACTTCCTGTTTGTCAGCGGCTATCCGATGGTCAAGCGGCCGTTTTATACTCACCCTGACCCGAACCGACCGGGCTACTCCAACTCGTTTGACCTGTTGTTTCGCGGCACAGAACTAGTGACCGGCGGCCAGCGCCTCCATCGCTATGGAGATTATCTGGCGGCGCTGGATCAGGCCGGGTACCCCCACGAGCCGTTCGAGCAATACCTCGAAGCGTTTCGCTACGGTATGCCGCCCCACGGCGGCTTTGCCATTGGCCTGGAGCGATTGCTGATGCAACTGCTGGGCTTGCCCAACCTGCGTCTGGCGACGCTTTTCCCGCGCGACTTGAACCGCGTCGCACCATGACGAACATCCCGTTCCGCCGGGCGCGCCATGTAATGCGGCGAAGTGTTATGGCCGCGTTACGTCACTGAGGACCACGAACCCCTCCCCTGTCTCGCGGGTCAATCGCCGGCCGTCACGCGGGTCATAGACGCCAAGTCGCAACTCATTAGTCGTTGTCGGGATCGTCAACAACTGGATGATCACATCGCCCGCCTGCCAATGCTCGGCCGGCGCGCCAAGCCGATCGTCCTGGGCGACAATTCGGTCTAACTCATCCACGGCATGGAGGAACATACGTCGCGGGCCGTTGGCGAAATCAAGCGCCTGCCAGTACGTGACCAACCGGCAGGGATCGCCTGTCACGCATGGCCCGACCGTCTCATATCCCAGAAGACGTAACTCATCGCCGAATATCGCTTCCGAACTGATTTGTGGCGCGATCACCGGCTGCGCCGGGAGTTCGTACAGCGTGAACTCACCCATCGGCCGCTTCCATTCGGCAAGCATCCCATCAACCGGCGACGCGAGAGGCAGGGCACTCGGTATGATTATGCGAATAGGTTCGCCCTCTCGCGCGGCCGGGATGAGTACGCCCTGCTCCGGATCGAAATATCGCAACGACAGGTCATCGCGGCGTAGTGACAATTCCATCGTGGGCGCATCCATCGTTTCGGGCGTCCAGCCGCCCACAGCCACGGGACCGGACGTGGCCGAGACATCCAGATATGCCGCCGCCTCAGTCAAAGCCGCCTGCCAGACAAAGCGCACCTCTGCGCTGGACGGCCACACACGCCACAATCCGGTCGCGGTGTTCCAGCCGGAAACGAACAACAAGACGAGCAACAAGAAAGAACTTAGTCTTGTGATCAATTCTGTGGATAACTTTTCCCAATATGTGGATAAGTGGGGGAGACTGTGAATAACCAGCAGCGGAAAGAGCATGAGCACCGGCAGCAGATTGATGATACGGATGCTGCTCGGCGCGTCGATGGTGACCAGACTGGGAATAACCGATGCCGCCAGCCAAAGCACGAGAAACGCATGACGTTTATCGCGCCAACGCCACAAAGCCAGCGCCGCTCCGGCATAGAATAACGCCGCCGTCACCTGATCAAAGACCGGCCGCCCGGCCACGTTCTGCCGCCACAACGGATCGCCGCGCAAGCCGAACATCCCCGCAATCCTGAAAGCGTTCTCCAGCACCGGTCGGGGATCGCCCGCAAGCAGGGCGCGCAACGGAGCATCTACTTCGGCAATGCGCACTTCCGCGTCGGGATTGGTGAGGAGAAACAGGACCAGCGGCGCGGCCACCAGCGCCAGAGCAAGCCAAAATAAGGCAATGCCGCGCCACTGCTGCCGAAACGTACCTCGATGAAACAAGAGGAGATAAAGTGTATACGCCGCGAAAAAGATTGGCACGGCCCGCGCAGCCATGTAGGTGTGGAGGCTGAGACCGGCGAGGAGGCCGGAGAGAAACAGCAGCAAGGCGGGGGAGCGAAGGAGAGATTGAAAATTACGCTGTCGTCCGTGGTCCGTCGTCTGCCGTCTGCCGTCCGCGGTCGGTAGTCGGCCGTCGACATCATCTTTCCCCCGTTCCGCAAATGCCCGCCACCACCAATAAGCGGCCAACCCCGAAAAGACCGGCAGCGAAATGGCGCGCAGGGCCAGGCGGCTATAGAACACGGGCCAGAGGAGAACGGCAAGGAAGGCGGCCGACCAGATGCCCGCCCGCGCGCCGAACAGCCGCCGCCCAAGGGCATAGGCAACCGCCACCAATACAACGCCGAAATATGCCGACGGCAATCGCAGCGCCAGCGCGTGATCGCCGACCAGCGCTCCGAAATAAGCCTGGATGTAATGATAAAGGGCCTCGTGTCCGTAAGCCTCGGTGAAGTAGACAGCGTGCTCGCCGGACAGGATATCCTGATTGATCAGCCAGTGGGCGACCTCATCGTGCTCCAGGCCGGGCGGGGTCGCGCCACGGGGCGTGGGAAAGTTGTCCAGACCAATGAAGCGGAAAGCTGAGGCGATCAGCAAAATAATTACCAGTAGCGCGAGCCGATAACCGGGAGCCGGCAGCGCGGCGCGGGTGACGGCTTGCGTCCGGCTGCTTGTGGGTGGCGGTTCGCGGTTCATCGCCGTTCTAGATCCACCGCAAACGCCGTACAAGCCCGCGCGGCAGCACCGCCGCCAGCGCTTCTTTCTCATGCGGATCGATGACGCGCAAGACCACAAGCCCTGCCAGATAGGTTGCGACTCCCAGCGCCAGAGCGACAACCAGGTGAATCTGATACCCGGCCCACATCACCGCCAACATGATCGCCGTTAGCAAAACAGGTCGCGCCGCCAATTGCAACCAATCGACGCCCGCACCGCGCCGGCGCAAATAATAGGCAAAGACAATCAGCAACACGACCTCGGAGAAAATCGTGACGACACCCGCGGCGACGAAGCTGTAGCGCGGAATCAGCAACCAGTTGAAGATAACATTGAAGCCAACAGCTATCGTAAACGCGCGCGGCTGCATTCGCTCCATTCCCAGCGCGATGAGCACATAATTCGTCACGCTATTGAGCCAGCCGAACGGGATTGACCAGATGATGATCTGCAATGCGATAGCACCCTGCGGCAGAAACTCGCGGCCGCCCAACAACCCGATTAGCAATGGCGCAGCGAAGGTCGTCAGCGCGGCGATGGGCAGCGCCAGCAGGAGCATCAGCTTGAGCGAGATGCGATACATCCGTCGCGCCGTATCCATGTTTTCCTTGATAGCGCGCGAGATAATGGGAAAGAGTGCCAGCGTGAAGTAAGACGGAATGATCTGCAGCGCGTTGAACCATTTCCAGGCGCTGTTGTACCAGCCGACCACTTGCTCCCCGTTTGGCAAGAGCTGACGCAAGAGCAATACGTCGATGGAAATGAAGATCGTCTGGAGCAGGTGAATCAGCATCAGCGGGAAGCCGAGCCGCAGCATACCCCGCATCATCGGCCGATCGAGCGTCCACGGACCGCCGAGGTCAAAGCGCCGAAACGCCAAAGCCGCCAGCAGGAGCAAGGTGATGAGATTCACAACAATGGAAACGGCCGACAGGCCAACGAAGCCGGTTCCCACCAGAAGCGCTACCACTCCCAATCCCACCTTCAGGATCGTTGTCACCGTCGACATGGCCGCCGGGATTTCAGCCTGCTCGTGGACGTAGAACAACCCCGAAACGCCCAACGAAAGCCCCGAGAACACCATGCCAATCATCATGAAGACGATAGCGGTGATCTCGGCCGGGGAGAGCGGGTTCGGTCCGCGCATGGTGACGAAGATGTAGCCCGCGATCGGCAGCGTGGCAATCAGAGCCGTCAACAAACGAAGTACGCTGGAGTTGAACAGGAATTGCCCGGCCTGCCGTCGATCCTGGGAAACGTCGCGAATGAGCAGGATGTTGAGGCCGTAATTGGCGATGATCTCGAAGATCCCGGCCATGGCAATGGCCGTGGCAAAGCTGCCGGCGGCAGCCGGCCCCAGCACGCGCAGGTAGAACGCGGCAAAGACAAAGTCGATTCCCTTGTTGAAAAGGTTCAGGGCCATCGGCGCGGCGCTATTCTTGGCGACGCTACGTGTGGTCGAAGCCGTCGACTCCGGGTGATAGAACCGTCCCCAGGCCCACACACCCAGCACAAAGACCAGTACGGCCGCCCCCATGAACGAAAGCAAGCCGCCCAGTTGAAAGCTGCGCGGACTGTAGCGGAAGCGAACCATCCACTCACCCGACTCAAGCCGAACGCCACGGAAATTACCGTTCACGCGCACGATCTCGACCTCTTGCTCCGCCGCCTCATCCGCTCCCGCGGGGCGCACATAGGCGCGCCAGCCGGGGAAATAACTATCGGCCAGCACCAGCCAGGACGGTTCCTCCACGGTCGCCGACGCCACCACCTGATTGTTCGTGCTGCCCTCGATGGCCGCGGGACGCAGTTCGGCCGGTTGCCCGCCGCGTGTTGGGCCATCGGCTTCCACGACCACAAATTGGCGCGGATCGTATCGGATCAGGGCCTCCGTCGCGTCCGGCGCGTGAGTCTCCGCAGTCTGGGGCAAGGTATAAGCCCTGGGCGCGACGGCGAGGTTCTCATAGATGATCACGCCTTCGCCTTCCCACACCGGCCGGAGTTTGGGCAGATCGATTGGCTCCGCGCTGATAATGTATTTCACCGCAAGCGCATCGAGCAAGGGCGATTCCAGCGCCGCGACCGACCCGATGGGTTGAATACGGTTGAATTGCAAGCCATTCTGCGGCTCGATCATGGCCATGTAGTCAGTGTATTGCCGGGGAATGATCGAGTCGTAGCCGCGAATGTCGGCCAGATGATGGGGCCAGGGCGTATTGGCATTCAGCGTTCCGGCGCCGCGCGCGTCAAACGTTGTGATGCGCCACTCGCCGGGCTGCTCGTTCAACCATTGCACTGCCCGCGGGGTATAGTCCAGCAACGAGGGATCCACAGCAGCGTTGAACCCGGCGCTTGCAATGTACAGGTCCAGGATGATCAACCCACAAGCCGCGACAATCCACCCGCGGCCGCGGCGGGCGAACAGCAATACGACACCCGAGGCCGTTAGCAGTCCCCCCAGCAATAACACCTGCCAAAAGAGGTAACTATAGAAAGACTCCACTGAGGGAAACGCATAGTCCGCCCCGGCCAGCCCGTGAAACAGGCGCTCCGCAATCGGCCGCGCCGCGCCGAAAAAGAGGCGGCTGAGAACCACGGTAACGAGAACAGCGCCACCCGAAAGCGCGATCCCCCACGGCAACAGACGACCGGCCGACCGCCTGGCCTGAACGTCGTCCGCGCCGAACCCGGCCAGCACGGCCACCGACAGAGCCAGCGGAAAGACCCATCGAAAAGGCGTGTGGAGTTGATCAATAAACGGCAAGCCGTAGTAGAGCAAAGCATAAAGCGGTGTGCCGAATATGAAAGCCAGCGAAAAGCCCGCGAGGCCGATGAAGAACAGTGCGTGCAACCGGCGAGCGCCGTCAAGCACGCCACGGCGCAACAAGGCAAGCCCCCCAAGCGCCGCCAGAATGAGCGGCAGAATACCCATATAGGCCGCCCCTTCGACGTAGTTCTTCGTACCCCAACTGGTCGAATAGGGACCATACGGGTTTAGTGTGCCCCGAGAGTTCAATTCCAGGGGGATGCTCTCGCGGCTAATGGCATCGCCTATGGAGTGGTGGGTCGGATTGCCGAAGAAGTTGGGCAACAGGAACGTCAACGCATTACGCGGCGGGAATGCCCAGCCGCGAACCTCTTCAAAGGACGCCGACCCGACGCGGAAATTCATGCGTCCGACCTCGAACAAAGGAACCAGTTGGACGGCGCTGATTAGTAGACCGATTAGGACCAGCGCCGAGAGCCAGAGGAAAGCGCGCAAGGCAAAGGAGGTATGATGTCTCGCACGCGACATGGCAATCGGCGGCGTTGCTTCCACCTCTCGCACGTTGTCGGCACTCGTTCGGGGTTGGGTCACGATACGCCACAACGCGAAGAGCGCCATGATCAGAAGCGTGTAATAAGTAAACTCGGCGTGGCCGGCCAATACCTGACAGGCAAGTGCAAGCGCGCCGGCGGCGACCCACAGGATTAGCCTGCTTCGCCCCGCGGCCGGCCGCCCGGCCAGCATAACCACGCGATCAATACATCCCAGCAGAAAGGGAAGCCAGACCACGGCAGCGACGATCATCGGAAAAACGGCGGCGCTGATCACCAGAAATTGCGCGCCCTGATAGGCGAATCCGGCTATTGCGGCGCTGCCACGACGCATGCCCAGTATCCGGCCGAACACATACATGCTCAGACCGGCCAACCATACCTGGCTGAGGACAAACCAGCCGAATGCCTTTGACAGCGGCAAGATGAGATACAGAATACTGAACGGATAGAGCGCCGAATGCTGGCCATTCGCCAGGAACGGCGCACCGGCAAACAGATAAGGGTTCCACAGCGGGATCTCGCCGCCGGCCACGCTATCCAGCACAAACTGCTTCCAGGCATAATTCTGAATGATAAGATCGCCAATCAGCGCATTGTGGGGAACGGAAACGCCAAGCTCGGCTGCGGCCGCCTGCCATGGCGGCCACTGGAAGCGGTTGTCGGCCGGGAGCATCGTCCGCGACCCAACCGTGACGCTACCGTAGAGTAGCAACGGCAGGATGAGATAGGCCAGAGCAATGAGAACATCCGGCCGTGATGCGCGCAGGCGGTTGCGAATCATGCGATCGGCTCTTTCTCGATGCGGAAGGTGCACGCCGGCGCACCCGTCGCCCGGCACTCCGTCTGGAGCACGCGAAACTCCTGCCCACGCCCGAAGATGCTGAGCGCTTCCTGCA
>JACDJB010000497.1_pt1 | contig 41236 bp, 39 predicted proteins | sample 7454121 | NCBI WGS metagenome assembly JACDJB01 (sample SAMN14253290, study PRJNA609438) | sludge metagenome | isolation source: sludge after 25d culture with pyrite | collected 2018-12-20
CGGCATGAAAGTCTGGAACCGACAGGGGGTGCGCCACTTGTGCTGCTGGGGGAGTTCGTGCGCGACGCCATCATCCGAGTCGACATGGAAGAAGTCATGCCGCGCCAGTGCAATGGCGAACGGATTCGCGAGCAAGCGTTGCGCAACGCACAGATCCAGAACGAGTTCGACATCAAGCAGGAAGAGGAACGCGTTGCCACGCTGCGTACGCTGACGGCGCGTCATGCCGATGCAATGGGCCGGGATATCCGTCAGATCGTGACAGTGGAAAAGGATACGGAACGTTTCCTGCCGCTGTCAGCGCAACTCGCCGCAGCGGAAATCCGGATCGCGGACATGCGGCTCGCCGATGCCAGCCGTGAGCGCGAACGTGAGGCCGCCGCGCTCAGGCGTGATTACTACTGCAAGGCACAGGCAGCCTTGCAAGCGCGACCGAGCGGTCGTGCCTTTCTCATCGAACTCGGCAATGTCCAGAAGGCGGTATTCGGAGGCAAGGATATGAGTGCCGGCGTCGTCGAGCAGACTTGGAACGAACTCAAACTACAGCGTCGGGGCTGGGCTAACGCTTATCTGGGCCTCACCCGTTTCGCCGTGCCGCCTGATGGCTCGGAAGTGCGTGAGCGCAAGTTGGGTATGACCACTGGCGTCTGGCTAGGCGCGATGCTGGGCGGCGTGCTGGGCGTTCTCTGGGCGCTGGTGTTGGGATGGTGGCGCGGTGACCGGCATGAGACCGAAGGGGCACGGAATGGGTGAGGGCATGTGCGGCCGCAGTCTTGGGGGGCGTCACATGAACATTACACAATTGATCATCGAGTCATGAATCTCTCGAACCCAAGGTGCGAATCTCCGATGTTGGCAGATAACAAGACTGCGATCATGGAGCGAAATGCCGCGTGTCTCGTCGTTCAACGCCGGCCGATTCGGTTGCTCCAACCTCGGGCCGCGCAATTCCGGTATCTGGCATTGTCTGGAATACCGGCTGAAAGGCATGGGCTAGAAGGTGCGTATGTCGCTGGCGTAGGGCAGCGGACCTACATGCCGCGGAGTCTTTCCTGATGTGTGGGATCGCAGGATTCGTCACGGATCGCTCCCTGCCCTTCGAAGAGGCGGTCCGCGGCATGACGGATCGTCTGGCCCATCGCGGGCCCGATGATGCGGGTTGCTGGATCGATTACGAAGCAGGTGTGGCGCTTGGCCATCGGCGCTTGTCCATCGTGGATCTGTCGCCGAACGGCCACCAGCCTATGGTGTCTGCATGCGGTCGCTACGTGATCGTACTGAACGGCGAGATCTATAACCATCAGGTGCTACGAGAGTCGCTCGACAGCAACGGGTCTCCGATGTGGCGTGGCCGTTCCGATACTGAAGTGTTGCTCGAGATGATTGCCCAACATGGTATCGAGCATGCGCTGAAGGCGAGCGTTGGTATGTTCGCATTCGCACTGTGGGACCGTAGCTTGCATACACTTTGTCTTGCGCGCGACAGATTGGGCGAGAAGCCGTTGTACTACGGCATGATTGGATCAAGTTTTGTTTTCGGTTCGGAACTGAAGGCTCTGACGGCGTTTCCCGGGGCTTGTCCTGAAATCGATCGCGCTGCACTGGCTGGCATGATGCAGTTCGGGTATGTCGGCTCACCACGGTCCATCTATCGTGGCATCCACAAGCTGCCTCCCGCAAATTTCCTGGTTGTTCAGGTCGGAGACGGTGCGAGAGTTCGAATTGGCAGCCCTGAACGATACTGGTATCTCGATGACGCACGGTTGGGCGGACTGCGCAGCGAACTGGCTCATGCCGACGACGCATCACTCGCCGACCAACTCGACGAACGTCTGCGGCAAACCGTGCGCATGCAGATGCTCGCGGATGTTCCGCTTGGAGCGTTTCTTTCTGGTGGCATCGATTCCAGCCTCATCGTGGCCTTGATGCAGGTTCAATCAATGCGTCCGGTGCGTACGTTCACGATCGGCTTCCGGGAAGACGGCTACGATGAAGCACCGTATGCGAAAGCCGTGGCGCGGCATCTTGGTACTGAACACACCGAGTGGTACATCTCGCCGGGCGAGGCGGCCAGCGTCATTCCCGATCTGCCGCAGATTTTCGACGAGCCTTTTGCCGACTCGTCTCAGGTGCCGACCACGCTGGTTGCCCGGATGACGGGCCAGCATGTCACAGTGTCTCTTTCGGGCGATGGCGGCGACGAACTGTTCGGCGGCTATCCGCGCTACCTCTTTGCACAGTCGTTGTGGCGCCGGTTTGGGCGGCTGCCCAGATGGAGCCGACAGACGATCGCCGTCATGGCCACGTCGATTTCCCCTCGCGGGTGGGATCGGATACTGCGTACCCTGACGGCGTCGCGCCTGCGGCAATCGGTAAACGGCCACCGCGTGCACCGGCTCGCAGCATTGGCCGGGACCGGCAACTTCGATCGCATGTACGAATTGCTGCTCAGCCAGTGGGCGCCGGACAGCGGGCTGGTGCAGGGCAGCACAGGGGCCCCATGGCTGACAGCAGGGACGTCCGACGATGGGCGTTCCATGCTCGATCGGATGCGTCAATGGGATATCGACCATTACCTGCCCGACGACATTCTGGCCAAGGTCGACCGAACTGCGATGAGCGTCGGCCTCGAGACGCGCGCACCTTTGCTCGATCACCGGATCGCCGAGTTCGCTTGGGCGTTGCCTGCACATGCCCTTGTTCGCGACGGAGGCGGGAAGTGGCTGCTGCGCCAGGTGCTCCAGCGTTATGTGCCTGCCGCCTTGTTCGAGCGTCCGAAGGCTGGATTCTCCATGCCGGTGGCCCACTGGTTGCGCACTGATCTGCGGGATTGGGCGGAGGCCCTGCTGGATGAACGCAAACTCCTGCAGCAGGGGCTGCTTGCCCCGAAACCTGTACGCCGGATGTGGCATGAACATCTGGCTGGCACGCACGATCATCAGAGCCGGCTGTGGAACGTCTTGATGTTCCAGGCGTGGTTCGATGCGCAGGGAACGGCTATTCAGTGCGTATCCTCGGGGCATGCCGCTACCGGGGAGCGTGAGTGGCCATGATCCGGCGGGATATCGTCGTGAATTTCCTCGGCCGATCATGGGCGATGCTCATGGGTATCGCCTTCGTTCCGGTATACCTCGCAATTCTGGGCACCGAGGCGTATGGGCTGATCGGCTTCTATGCCACCCTGCAGGCTGTCCTGGCCATCGTGGATTTCGGCCTGTCGTGGACGATAACGCGCGAGCTGTCGCGCTCATCTGCAAGTGGCGCCGGTAAACCGCAGAGGGCGAATCTGCTGCGTACCTTGGAGATCGCCTACTGGTTGATTGCGATTTTGACCGGTGCGGCGGTGTTCATTGTGGGGGGGGCGTTTTCGGAACAGTGGTTCCGCTCCAGCACCCTGTCCCCGGACGAGATCCGGCAGACGCTGCAACTGATGGGTATCGTGTTGGCATTGCAGATGCCGTCGCTCTACTACCAGGGGGCGTTGAACGGATTCGATCGGCAACCCATGACGAATCTGGTCGCCTCGTTCTCGGCTACGCTGCGCTGGGCGGGTGCAGCGTTGGTCATCTGGCACGTATCGCCGACGATACACGCGTTTTTTGCTTGGCAGGTCGTTGCCGCCGCCGTGGGTACTGGCATCACGGCATGGGCCACCTGGCGCAATGTGGTTGGCGAATTCCGGCGGGCGAGTTTCGATTTCCGCATATTGCGGCAAGTGTGGCGTTTTACTCTGGGCGTGCTCGCCAGCGCAGCCGCAGGTATCCTCGCCATGCAGGTCGATAAACTGGTGCTCAGTCGGTTGGTGACGCTGGAACAGTTCGGTTATTACTCATTGGCGGTGTTGCTTGCATCGTTGCTGCTTACCTTGGTGATACCGTTTCACACCGCTTTTTTCCCACGCTTCAGTGAAGCGTATGCCCAAAAAGACTGGCCCACAATTTCGCGCCTTTATCACGCCGGATCACAGCTTATGAGCCTGCTGATCGTACCGGCGGCACTGGTGCTGATCTTCTTTCCGTATGAGGTGTTGCATTTGTGGACCGGGACTGAAGACGCCGCCCGTAATGCCAGTACCCTGCTCTCGCTCATCGCACTCGGTAACCTGCTCTACGCACTGGCTGGCTTTCCCAACCTGTTGCTCTTCGCTGCCGGCTTGCCGATGGTCTCGGCGGTGGTTCTGGCCGTGCTGGCGGCGTGCATCCTGCCTGCGCTATTCCTGTTCGTGCCCCGGTTCGGCCCGATCGCCGCTGCAATCGTCTGGACTTCTGCGTGTGCTATCTACCTGCTGGCCATCGTGCCGGCGACGCATCGCCGGTTACTGCGTGGCGAGTTGCCACGGTGGTGCCTCTGGAACGTTCTGATTCCAGCCACGATAGGAGCGGTGGTCTTCTTTGTTGCTCGTTGGCTCATGCCGACAGCTACTGCTACATCGGTACAATTCCTCTTTATCGCATGCGCTTGGGCCACTGCTACGCTGTGCATCGCTGTTGTGTTGCCCGCGGTGCGTCAACGGCTTGCCGTCAAATCCATGCGGTTTGGCTGACTCTCATGCTTGCAGTCGCACCCATGTGACAGCCTTGATTGCCGATGCCTACATATCAAAATTCTGAAATTCGTCACATGCAGAGAAAGACAACTGTTGACCATTGGGATACTGCTTGGGCACAACGGCCGCGGCCGCGCTTGCCTACGGGGCTGGATGTCGGCACCAGGAGTGTGCAAGCGGTTATAAGGCGCAAGATTCGTCCAGGCATGAATGTGCTCGAGATTGGTTGCGCACCCGGCAAGATGCTCGGATGGGTTGCCAAGAGTTTGGGGGCCGGCGTATCGGGAGTTGACTATTCGCCACAGGGAGTCGAGGTCACTCGATGGATGATGGGCGAGATGGGTATCGATGCCGACATTCGCCAGGAAGATATTTTCGAGACTTCGTTTGCGCCAGGCAGTTTCGATGTCGTCTACAGCAACGGCGTGATCGAGCACTTCGACGACCCACGCGAACTTGTTGCCATCCATGTACGCCTGCTTCGCCCCGGCGGTACCGCCATCATCCTGATTCCGAACTACGGTGGCATCTATGGTCGCTTGCAGCGCCATTTCGACCCGGAGAATCTGGCGATCCACAATCTATCGATCATGAACGAATCAGCCTTGCAGGGGTTGGTTTCTCCATCGGACGGTGATCAGATTACCGTATACCGTACAGGTCTCCCTTCGCCTTGGATTGTCTCTTGGCAGCGTCGCTGGGGGGCCATGGGCCTGTACTTCTCCTGGGCAATGAATGTGGTGTCCTTGATTCTACCAGTTCGACCCGCTTCGCTTCGCCCGTTGCTCGTTCTGGAAATTCGGCGTGAGGAAGGCGATACACCACAATGTATGTCGATACTTACTGCTTGTCGGGAGGATTCGTGTCATGTGTGACGTGACGACTTTCAGTGCGGCACGAATAGGCGTCGAGAAGACGCCAGCCTTCACATCTAGGGAAATCAACGAGCATCTGAATCTGTTGCTTTCCATCGCCCGGAAACTTGGCTATGTCGATAAACCCGGCAATCTGGCCCTGGATTTTGGTTGCGGCATAGGAGCGACTGTCTCGGCCATGCTCGCTCGCGGAATGGATGCCCACGGCGTTGATGTCGGTGAATGGTGGGGGAAAGACCATGACGCCTACTGGCACGACTCTCCGATTCCTTCCGAACAGATCCGCTCCCGCCTGAGTGCGACGAGCGAGTCGCAATACCGGTTGCCGTACCCCGATGATCATTTCGATCTCATCGTCAGTTCCCAGGTATTCGAGCATGTTTTCAACTACGCGGATGTATTCCGGGAACTGGCACGTGTCATGAAACCAGGTGCAGTGTCAGTGCATATCTTCCCTGGTCGAGGAACGCCGGTGGAGCCACATGTATACGTTCCCATTGTGCCGCTTGCCAAGAAGGACTGGTGGCTTCGTTTATGGGCGCTCGTGAAGCGGCGCCACCACCCCACATGGCGTGCTGAGTTCGAGTACCTTCGCGACCAGATGCGGTCGAATAATTATCCATCCAGAATGGATTTATACGCTGCGGCGGAAAGTGCGGGCGCGCGTCTGACATTTCGTGAAGACGTCTACCTCGAATCGTATCGCGGCAGACCGTATAAAATCCTTCAGGCTGCTGGTCACATCGGCCTGCGTGGCACGCTCGCTCCGCTTGTCCAGCGCATGTGTCAGCGAACGATGGTGGTAACGAAAGGAGCGCCGCATGATCTGTTTTCTGAGCGGTGATGCGTGGGGCCGAGTCGAGGGCCCGAACCTCACGTATGGAATACCGAAACCCAAATGTAATTTCACTAAAATTATGTGCGGGCGCGATGCCATGAACGCCACACTCCCTGCCACCCGGAGTGTCAGCCTATGCAGTTGAAGGCCAAAAGCATCGCCAAGGGTTTGGTTACTCGTGTGCCGTTTCTGGCGCGATACGCGAATTCCCATGCTGCGGCAGAAGTCACCAGTCGCTATTACTATTCAGTTTGGCTACGCCACCTGAAGCTGGCCGGGCGCGTGTGCACTGATACGGTCCCCCAATGCGTCGCCGAACTCGGCCCAGGGGATTCATTGGGCATGGGATTGGCGGCAATGCTGTCGGGTGCTGATCGCTACTATGCTCTTGACCGGCTTCGATTTGCCAATCCATCCCACAATCTGAGGATACTCGACGAACTGATTGATCTGTTTCGCGCACGAGCGCCGATTCCGGGTGACGAGGAATTGCCTCATGTGCATCCCAGGCTCGACGATTACCGGTTTCCGTCGGATATCCTGGACAACGCAAGGCTCGATCGTGCCCTTGAGCCGTCCCGTCTGGAGCGGATACGCCGGGCTGTGAGCGAACAGGGTGAAACCGGGGGAGAGATCGAAATCCGGTACTTCGCTCCGTGGGACGATGCGGCGGAAATACAGCCGGAAACCGTCGACTGGATTTTTTCTCAAGCGGTTCTCGAACATGTCGACGACATTCAGGCTACCTATGCGAATTTGTCGAAATGGCTTCGGCCCGGCGGCTTGATGTCGCACCGGATAGACTATTCGAGCCACGGCATCACCCATGACTGGAACGGTCATTGGGCGGTGTCCGAACTAATGTGGAACATTACTCGGGGAAAACGCGCCTACCTGATCAACCGTCTGCCACATTCGGCACATCTTCAAGCTCTGGGAGTCTCCGGTTTTTCGATCCTGCTGGATCTCAGGACAGAAGGTGCGCCGCTAACAAGAGAATTTCTATCAAAGTCTTTCCAAAGTTTGACATCCGAAGACCTGGGGACGACAGGTGCGTTCATCTTAGCCAAGAAATGATGCTGCGGTGAAGATGCTCGTTATTCAAGTCAGCCTATATGCGGCGATAGTCTGCATCGCCACAATTCTTGTGCGCCGTTTCAGACTGGCTGGTGTCTCTCTTCTCGAACCGGGTGTCATTTTTGGCGCATTCGTCCTTGCATACAGTGTCATTCCACTATTGGCATTTTCCATTGTCAACGATATCGCCTCCCATCCGCAGGCGGATGTCCGACTCAATGACGATACTGCCTCTCCTAAAGCGGTCAGTGCAATCAGTTGGCTGCATCTCTGGTTCTTCGCGTGTTTCACGCTGGCCTATCTCGCGCTCAGAAAGAAGAGCGAACCGTTCCGGGCCAGGGAATTTCACGCTGGCGATCTTGATCTGGCGATCGGCGCAGCCTTGCTCATCGGATGCAAACTCATCGTCTGGCTCGGGTTGCGCCACTACGACATCTCCGCTGCCAACTACCTGGAGACATATGTCCATTTGAACGCCCTGCCGTTGCTGACGCGTCAGATTCTGACCCATGTGTCGGGGCTGGCCACAACTTTATCCGTATTGCTTTGTGTCGGCCTCATGTCACGCAGGAAATACCACTGGATACTGCCGATATGGTTGGGGCTTGAAGCGATATTGCTCATTGAGGATCAAGGATCCCGAACTGCCGTATTCGTGATCTGCCTGTCGATTCTGGCAAGCTATCATTACCTCGTTCGCAAGATTTCAGCTTCGCTGGTTCTGATCCTGCTGGGTGTGGCATTTCTCATGTTTGTGTTAGTCGGGGCATGGCGGGATATGGGGTCCGAAGCCGGGAGCATTCCGGAAATCCTGACCGGAATGCTGATTCGCAATGAGTTTACGAGCGTCTTCATCAATGCGCTCGACGTACAGCGACTTCGTGATGCGGGAATGACGGACGCCATCGTTCCACAGTTCTATTTTTCCGATCTCGTCAACGTCTTCCCGCAACAATTCCTTCCGCTTGAGAAGTTGGATGTTTCTGCTTGGTATGTCCAGAGTTTCTATCCTGAATTCGCAGCGCTCGGCGGTGGTTATGTGTTCGGAATTATCTCGGAATCCATCGTCGGTTTGGGCTACCTAGATGCGGGAGTGCGTGCGCTTCTGCTTGGAATCCTCTTCGCATCGGTTTATGTCTGGATTGCCCGCAAAAAACGACCGTCGCTGTGGATGATTACCTTCTACATCTGGCTTCTAGTACTGTCATTCAAGCTTTTCCGGGGAACGACGCTGGCGCTTGTTCCAGTGTTCATCCTCGACTTTCTTCCAGCTTATGTTGTGTTCAAGGTGGCCCGTGCAATCACCCTGGCATATCTCCGGACGATACCCAGGCGATCGATAGCCGCTTCCGACTCCTCGGGATCGTAGGGCCATGCATACGCATCCGTCGATTCGCGTGCTGCACTTGATTCCTTCTTTCGCGGGAGGCGGCGCGGAACGCCAACTTGCGTACACTGCCCGCGCATTGTCGGCTCTTGGCCTCGATATCCATGTTGCCCATGTTCACGACGGGCCAAACCTGCCGTTCCTGCACGATACAGGCGTCGAACTGCATCGTATTCGATGCGCGGGCAATCACGACCCGGCTATTTTTGTGAACGCGATTCGTCTCATGAGGCAATTGAAACCGCAGATCGTCCACACCTGGCTTCTCCAAATGGATGTCTTTGGCGGCATGGCTGCACGGTTTCTGAATATCCCCTGGGTGCTTAGCGAACGCAGTTCCCCGAAGATGTACGAGAACGGTTGGAAGTTTCGCCTGCGCCGGGCGCTCGGCTCCAAGGCTACCGCGATCGTCGCCAATTCGGATGCCGGACTGTCGTATTGGCCAGAGGCGCTACAGCGTTCCCCGAGTCGAGTGATTCGGAATGCGCTGCCTGTCGACGATCTCCTTGCGCGAACCCGTGAACCCGAAATGATCGAGGGGATAGCGGCAGACGATCCATTGATTGTCTTTGCCGGGCGTTACACCCCCGAGAAAAATCTGCCTGTGCTCCTGCAAGCACTGGATCCTGTTCTTGCACGGTTCCCGGCGACAAAGGTACTGTTTTTTGGAAGCGGGCCGTTGGAAAGCGATCTGATTGCCATCCGGTCGACCCTCGCAACGGGAAGTAGGGTTTTCATTCGGCCGTATTCCGATCATCTCGCTTACTGGATGCACCGTGCGACGGCCTTCGTCTCGATTAGTCAATATGAAGGCACGCCAAACACGGTGATCGAGGCAGCAATCTGTGGTGGTCCCTTGGTCATTTCAGACATCCCTGAGCACCGCGAGATTCTCGATGCGCGTTCCGCGTTGTTTGTTCCATGCGGCTCAGTGGCGGAAATTTCTGACGCTTTGTCGGCTGTGTTGAGTGACCCGATTGCTGCAAGTTCCAGGGCGAAGGTTGCCCATTCACTTTTCCTTGAATGGTCGCCAGACCGAATCGCGCGACAGTACATCGATTTATACAAGAGCATCCTGAGGAACAACACGCCGTGACACGCATCTTGATTACTGGAGGCTCTGGGTTTATTGGCACAAATCTCGTGCAGCATTACCTGACCCGAGGCGATGACGTGATGAACGTGGACATTCGTCCGCCACGTCAATCCTCACATTCGGCGGTTTGGCGCAATGTGAATCTGCTCGACGACGGGCTGCTTGTACAGGCTGTCCGAGATCACGCACCGGAAGTTGTTTTCCATTTGGCAGCCAGAACGGATCTGGAAGGTAAGATGCCGACAGATTATCTGGCGAATACAGATGGCGTCCGAAATCTTATCTGTGCGCTCAAGAGTCAACCAAACCTCGCATTTGTCGTGTTTGCCTCGTCGATGCTCGTATGCCGGATTGGTTACCGACCGCGCAATGAGGACGATTATTGTCCTTCCACTGCCTACGGCAGAAGCAAAGTCGAGGGAGAGCATATCGTCAGGCAGTCTGCATCTGGATTCCATTGGGCTATTGTTCGACCGACTTCGATCTGGGGGCCGTGGTTTGGTACGCCTTACCGTGATTTTTTCACGGCGGTGAGGCGAGGTATCTATCTTCACCCAAGGCATCGTTTGATTCGCAGATCTTATGGGTTTGTTCTCAACTCCATAGCGCAACTTGCGGCACTGATTGATGGAGCAGACCAACTTTCAGGACGAACGATGTACTTGGCTGACTATGAGCCTGTTGAACTGAAAAGTTGGGCAGACATGATCCAGCGCGCGTTCAGTGCGCGCACGGTGCCTGAAGTGCCTCTTGCTTTGCTTCGAGTGGCTGCGCGGACGGGCGATTTTTTTGCAGCACGTAGGTTGGCAGCGGCCGCCAATGACGTCGTTTCGCTTGAACAATCTTCTGACGGACATGATTCACGACACAACTCCATTGCAAGACGTGCTTCCGCACCTCCCCTATACCATGCAGGAAGGCGTTGACATCACCGTTCGCTGGATGCAGAAACATCATATCCCGGCATGAAAATTCTCTTTTCCGTTCTTGGCTACAAACCGGCTTGGCGTATCGGCGGGCCCATCATTTCGGTATCCTCGCTGGCTGAATCCTTGGTCAGACGGGGGCACGAGGTTACCGTATTCACCACTGATTCGAACCTGGACCAGACGCTCAATGTGCCGACCGACCGGATTGTGGACGTCGAGGGCGTCAAAGTCCGTTATTTCCGGCGGCGGCCGTTGATCCCGATGCGCGGTCCGCGCGTAGCCTACCTCTCTAAATCAGTGGGTTTTTTGTATGCCCCCGAATTGAAGGCTGCTCTCGATGAACGTGTGCCTTCCGTCGATCTGGTGCACACGCATCTCCCGTTCGTGTACCCAACCTACGCTGCAGCCCATGCGGCTTTCCGACACAGCAAGCCGCTGTTCTATCACCAGCGCGGTGTCTTCGATCCCGAGCGGCTGAAATTTCGTTCGTTCAAGAAGACGATGTATTTAAAGCTGGTCGAAGTGCCGATCCTCCGCCGTGCCGAGATGTTGATCGCATTGACTGAGGCGGAGCGGTCGAGCTATACACGGCTCGGTGTCACGACCCCTATTCGGGTGATTCCCAACGGAATCGACACGCAGCCGTACTCGCACCCGCCCAGCCTTGACGATCTGGCACCGCTCGGCATCCGCCCCCAGCACCGGCTCGTGCTGTTCATGGGGCGCCTGCACCCGATCAAGGGTGCCGACCGCCTGCTGGAAGCCTTTGTGCGAATCGCTCGCCACCACCCTGATGCCTTGCTCATTCTGGCCGGCCCCGACGAGTTCTCGATTGAACAGACTTTCCGCGCCAGCGCCGAAGCGGCGGGCGTTGGCGGGCGGGTGCTGTTCCCGGGCATGGTTTCTGGGTCGCTCAAGCATAGTCTTCGGGCTCGAGCCGATCTCTTCTGCCTGCCGTCCGATGCCGAGGGTTTTTCGATGGCCGTGCTCGAAGCGCTTGCCAGCAGGACAGCCGTCCTGCTGACGCCTGGATGCCACTTTCAGGAAGTCGAGCAATATGGTGCCGGCATGATCGTGGCAAACAACGTCAGTGCACTGGCAAGCGCCCTGGACCAGCTCGTGGCGTCTCCCGAATTGCTCGCGGAGATGGGCGCTCGAGGGCAACGGCTTGTTGCCGAACGTTTTACCTGGGAGAGAATCACGGACGATATCGCCGATGTGTACGAGGAAGGAATCGCCCGTCATGCCCTTGGCAGAAGCAGGCACGTCGTGCCATGAAGGTCTCGATCATTACAGTTGCTTACAACGCGGAGGCTACGATCGGCGACGCGCTGCGCTCGGTAGCTTCGCAATCCCACCCGGATATAGAACACATCGTGATCGACGGAGCGTCGAGCGACGGCACGATGGCTATTGTCGAGCAGTATCGTTCCCGGCTGACGCATGTGATCAGTGAATCGGATCGAGGCATCTACGACGCGATGAACAAGGGGCTCCGGCTCGCCACCGGCGACATCATCGGTTTTCTGAATTCGGACGATTACTATGCGCATGATCGCGTGATTGAAACCGTGACGCGGGCTTTCTCTGTGGAAGACGTCGAGGCCGTGTTCGCTGATGTTCAATTTGTTGACTCGCGTGCACCGTCGAAGGTCATTCGGCGTTACTCTTCCCGCTGGTTTCGGCCCGACAGAATCGGCTGGGGATGGATGCCGGCGCATCCGACATTATTTTTTCGGCATACCGTTTACCAGCGCAGTGGCCTGTTCCGGACCGATTTCCGGATCGCGGGTGACTTCGAATTCATCGCCCGCGTCTTTTCTGGTCAGTCCGTCCACTATCGGTATATCCCCGAGCCGCAGGTCGTGATGCGTACCGGCGGCGTTAGCACGAGCGGTTTGTCGGGCACGATTCTGTTGAACCGCGAGGTTCTGCGTGCATGCCGGCTGAACGGCATTCCGTCGAACTACCTCAAGATCGGCTCGAAGTACCTGCTGAAGCTGCTGGAGTTCGCTCCCCTCCGGCGGCCTTGAAACACACGGGAGACGTAGAGTTGAGCATGGGAGTCCTGCTGACCGGAGCCACAGGCTTTGTCGGGCGTGCGCTATTCGAGCACATGAGTGATGGCGACACGTTCAGGCCCAGGCTCGTTGCCAGATCCGGTCTCGACGGAGCAAACTGGGTCAAGGCGACCGACGTCTTCCATGTGTCCGACATGGACGGTACAACCAACTGGCACGCCGCACTTGTGGATTGCCAATCCGTCGTCCATCTCGCCGCACGCGTCCACGTCATGCACGACAAGGCCTCAGATCCGCTCGCGCTCTACCGCGCCACCAACACCGACGCCACGCTCAACCTTGCCCGTCAGGCGGCTCAAGCCGGGGTGAAGCGCTTCGTCTTCGTCAGCAGCATCAAGGTCAACGGCGAAGGGCGCGATGCGCCCTATCGGGAAACCGATGCGCCGGCACCGGAGGATGCCTATGCGATCTCCAAGTGGGAGGCGGAGCAGGGGTTGTGGCGAATCGCGCGGGAGACCGGGCTGGAGGTCGTCGTTCTGCGGCCGCCGCTGGTCTACGGGCCCGGGGTGAAGGCGAACTTCCGACGCCTGCTCGGTACCGTCGCGCGCGGCTGGCCGCTGCCGCTGGGAGCGATCGAGAATCGCCGCAGCCTGTTGTACCTGGGCAATTTTGTCGACGCGATCCGGGTTTGTCTCGAACATCCGGCCGCGGCCGGGCAGACCTTTCTGCTCGACGACGGCGAGCCGGTTTCGACGCCGGAACTTGTCCGCGCGATTGCGCGGGCCATGGGGCGGCCTGCGCGCCTGCTCCCGGTCCCGGTGGGCGTGCTCGCGTTTGGCGGGGCGCTGCTGGGCAAACGGGCAGCCGTTGCTCGCCTGACAGGCTCGCTATATGTCGACAGCTCGGCCATACGCGCGCGCCTTGGCTGGACGCCGCCGTATTCGATGGAAGCCGGCCTGGCGGCAACGGTTGGCATGGTGCCATGATGTCGTGCCAGACTAAATTTGGCCGCTGGAGGCCGCGCCGAAAAAGCGCCGACTCGGCCTGCTCCAGGGCAAGCTCAACGTTCCGGATGATTTCGATGTGCCGCTGACGGCTGAAGAATGGTCCCTGTTCGAGGTCGCCTGGGTGTATTCGCTGATGGGCTTGGCGGCAAATTGACCTTGCATTTCAAAAGTATGCATTTGAAAATACTAGAATGATCCCCCGCCATTTACAGGCCAGGCTAAACGATTTTCTGACGCAGTTCCCCGCCGTGGCATTGCTCGGCCCGCGTCAGGTGGGCAAAACCACGCTGGCCAGGGTGTTTGTGCAGGCCTCGCCGGGCAGCGTGTATCTCGACCTTGAACGGCCAGCCGACCTCGCCAAGTTGACCGATGCCGAGTTGTTTTTGAGTCGCTACGCGGGGCGTCTGGTGGTACTGGATGAGATTCAACGATTGCCGGACGTGTTTCCGCTGCTGCGTTCGCTGATCGACCAGGACCGCCGCCCCGGGCGCTTTCTTCTGCTGGGGTCGGCGGCGCCCGAATTGCTGGCGCAGGCAGACGAATCGCTGGCTGGGCGTATCGGCTTTCTGGAGCTGGGGCCATTCGATATGCGGGAAATCCGGCCGTCGCAAGCTCAGGTGGCGGATTTCTGGCTGCGCGGCGGCTACCCGCCTAGCTGGCTTGCGCATTCGGATGCAGCGTCGTTCAACTGGCGCGAAGCCTTTATCACGACGCATCTGGAGCGCGATATTCCCGCATTGGGTATCCGCGTGCCCGGAATGACGCTTCGCCGCTTCTGGCAGATGCTGGCGCACAATCATGGCCAGTTGTGGAATGCCTCGCGCCTGGCCTCGTCATTCGGGGTTTCGCCGCCCACGGTGCAGCGCTATCTCGATATCCTGGAGGCAACCTACATGTTGCGCCGCCTGTCGCCGCTGCTGGCGAATCAGGGCAAGCGCCTGGTGAAGTCGCCCAAGGTCTACGTACAGGACAGCGGCCTGCTGCATGCGTTGCTGGGAATCCGCACACTGGATGAGCTTTACGGTCATCCGGTGGCAGGCGCTTCGTGGGAAGGCTGGGTGCTGGAACAACTGACGCGCCAGTTGACGGACTGGACGCTGTCGTTCTACCGCACCGCTGCGGGTGCGGAACTCGATATGGTGGCGGAGCGGGGGGGCAGGCGTCTGGCGTTCGAAGTCAAGCTGTCCACCGCACCGGCAATGAGCCGCGGGTTCTGGCTGGCGGTCGAAGACGTGCGCCCGACCCAGACCTGGGTGATCGCGCCGGTCGAAGCCGCTTACCCGCTGGCTCCGAATGTTGACGTGCTGCCGGCCCACATGCTGGCGCAAGGATTGCCAATTGATGGACTTTGATCCGTGGTGGCCGCCGCTGGCCGCTTTCCTGGCGTGCTGGCTGACGCTCGCCGCGCTGCTGCGTCGCCGCCACGCGCTGCCGATGGACCATCCCAATGCGCGCTCGCTGCACGCAACGCCGACGCCGCGCGTCGGCGGGCTGGGCATCATGGCGGGCGTGGGGGTGGCGAGTCTGTGGCTGGCCGACGCCGCCTTGCTGCCGGCGATCCTCGGTGCCTTCGTGCTGGCGGGCGTTTCGCTGGCCGACGACGTGCGCGGCCTGCCGGTGCAGGTGCGTTTTCTGGCCCATTTCGTCGCGGCGGCGGGCTGCCTGTTCGCGCTGGGCATCACCGGTTGGGCGCTGCTGGCGGCTACGCTGGCAGTCGTGTGGATGACCAATCTCTACAACTTCATGGACGGCGCCAACGGGCTGGCCGGCGGCATGACGGCGATCGGCTTCGGCGCGCTGGCGCTTGCCGCGTGGCAGGGCGACGCGCCCGGGCTGGCCGCGTTTTGCGCGGCGATCGCGGCCTCGGCGCTGGCCTTCCTGTATTTCAACTTTCCGGTCGCGCGCCTGTTCATGGGCGATGCCGGCTCGATTCCGCTGGGCTTCCTGGCCGCCACGCTCGGCATCGTCGGCGCGCGACAGGGCGTGTGGCCGTGGCTGTTCCCGCTGCTGGTGTTCTCGCCGTTCATCGTCGACGCCAGCGTGACGCTCGCGCGGCGCGCGCTCGCCGGCGAGAAGATCTGGCAGGCGCATCGCACGCATTACTATCAGCGCGCGGTGCTGCTCGGCGCGTCGCACCGCCGGCTCGCCGTCGCGGCCTGGGGCCTGATGTCGGCGATGGCCGCACTGGCGTTCGCGGCGCGTGCCTGGCCGCATTACGCGGCGGGCCTGCTTATACTGTCGGCCGTTCTCTACGCTTCGATCTTCCTCGCCATCGACCGGCGCTGGCGTCAAACCCGCAATGAACCTTAATCCGCGCACCCTCGTCATCATCCTGCACGACATCCTGGTTGCCGTGCTTGCCTGGCTGGGCGCCTACTGGCTGCGCTTCAATCTGACGGTCCCGCCTGAATTCCAGACCGCCGCACTGTCGACCCTGCTGTGGGTGGTGCCGTTGCAGGCGGCCGTATTCTGGCGTTTCGGGCTTTATCGCGGCATCTGGCGCTTCGCCAGCCTGCCCGATTTGAAGCGCATCGTGTACGCGGTCGGGATTGCCGCGCTGCTGGTGCCCGTCGCGCTCGTGCTGTTCCGCGTCGAGGCGGTGGTGCCGCGCTCGGTGTTGATCATCGATCCTTTGCTGCTGGTGGCGATGATGGGCGGCAGCCGCCTGGCCTATCGCGCCTGGAAGGAGCATCGCCTGGCCAGCATGCTGCACCCGGGCAGCAAGCCGGTGCTGGTGGCGGGCGCGGGCTCGGCGGCGGATTTCCTGCTGCGCGAACTGGCGCGCAATCCGGTGGGCTTTCATGTCGTCGGCCTGCTCGACGACAGCCGCGACAAGCGCGGACGGCTGGTGCAGGGATTGCCCGTTCTCGGCGGGCTCGACGAGATCGCCATCTGGGCGGAGAAGAAGGGCGTGGACGATATCGTGCTTGCGCTGCCCTCGGCCGCGCACGAAGTGCGCAAGCGCATCGCGCAGGCCTGCACGGAAGCGGGCCTCAATGTCCTGACCATTCCCGCGCTGGAGGATCTGGTCGCGGGGCGGGTGTCGGTGTCGAGTCTGCGCAGGATCGAACTCGACGACCTGCTGGGGCGCGATCCCGTCGCCCTCGACGACAGCGGCCTGCACCGCCTGCTGACCGGCAAGACGGTGATGGTGACCGGCGCCGGCTGTTCGATCGGCTCCGAGCTGTGCCGTCAGCTCGCACGCTTCGCGCCTTTGAGGCTGGTGCTGTTCGAGCTGTCCGAACTCGCCCTGTACGCGATGGAGCAGGAACTGCCGCAGCGTTTTCCGGAGGTGCCGCTCGTTCCGGTGATCGGCGACGTCAAGAATGCCGTCTGGGTGAACCGGGTCATGGCCGAGCATCGCCCGGACGTGGTCTTCCACGCCGCGGCCTACAAGCACGTGCCCCTGATGGAGAACGGCAACGCCTGGGAAGCGGTGCGCAACAACGTGCTGGGAACGCAGGTGGTGGCCGCCGCCGCGCAGGCGCACGGCGTCGGAAAATTCGTGATGATCTCCACCGACAAGGCGGTCAACCCGACCAACGTGATGGGGGCGACCAAGCGGCTGGCGGAGATGGTCTGCCAGTCCATGCAGCAACCGACCGGCACGCGTTTCGTATCGGTGCGTTTCGGCAACGTGCTGGGCTCTTCCGGCAGCGTCATCCCGAAATTCCAGAAACAGATCGAAGCGGGCGGGCCGGTGACGGTGACGCATCCCGAGATCACGCGCTATTTCATGTCCATACCCGAAGCGGCGCAACTGGTGCTGCAGGCCGGGCTGATGGGCGAGGGCGGCGAAATCTTCGTGCTCGACATGGGCGAGCCGGTGAAGATCGCCGATCTGGCAAGGCTGATGATCCGTCTTTGCGGCGCGGACGAGACGCGCATCCGCATCGCCTACACCGGCCTGCGGCCCGGCGAGAAGCTCTACGAGGAATTGCTCGCCGACGACGAATCCACCCTGCCGACGCCGCATCCCAAGCTGAGAGTGGCCAGGGCGCGTATCGCCGATGCGGAGGGGTGCGCGGCCTGCCAGGCTTTCCTCGATGCGACCGAGCCGCAGGACGAAGCGGTGGTCAAGGAACACCTTCAGAGATGGGTGCCCGAGTACCGGGCGCAGCAGGTCTGAGCATGCCGGCGCGCGACCGGGACACGCCCCGCCTGCGCATCAAGGTGCTGGCCAACCTGCCGGTCGAGACCTGGCTGCATCAATTGCCGCACGGCGAACCGGTCTGGAACGGCTGCGATTTCGTGTTCGACCGCGATGCGCGCGACTACGACTGGCTGGTGGTCTACGACGATCTGCCGGCGCGCGCCGGCGAACCCAGGAAGACGACGCGCGAGGTTCTGGCGTGTCCCAGGGCGCATACCCTGCTGGTGACCACCGAGCCGCCCTCGGTGAAGATATACGGCGACAGCTTCACCCGCCAGTTCGGCGCGGTGCTGACCAGCCAGCCGGAATGGGCGCTGCCGCATCCGCAGCGCATCCATTCCCAACCGGCGCTGCACTGGTTTTACGGCATGGGCAGCCGGCGCATCGAATCCTTCGACCACATGGCGGCCCATCCGCCCGAAGACAAGACGCGCGACGTGTCGATGGTGTATTCGCCCAAGGCCATGCGGCATACCCTGCACCATCGCCGCGCCCGCTTCATGAACTGGCTCGTCGGGCACATGCCCGAACTCGATGCCTTCGGCCGTCAGACGCCGCACCCGCTCGACGACAAGGCCGACTGCCTGCGCGACTACCGCTATCACGTCGCGGTGGAGAACTTCGTCGGCCCGCATCACTGGACGGAAAAGCTGGCCGACGCCTTCCTGGGTCTGTCGCTGCCGTTTTATTTCGGATGCCCCGACGCCGAGGCGTATTTCCCGCCGGACAGCTTCATCCGCATCGACATCCGCGATCCGGACGGTGCGCTCGCCGTCATGCGGGCGGCCATCGCCGGCAACGAGTACGAGAAACGCCTGCCCGCGCTGCGCGAAGCGCGCCGCCGCATCCTGTTCGAATACAACTTCTTCGCAGTGATTGCCCGCGAGGTGACGCGCCTGCATCGCGCCGGCAGGCAGCCGGAGGCCGGCGCCGTGCTGCTGTCGCGCCGGGCGATGCGTCAGTCCAGCCCTTGGGTGGCGCTGCGCGACGTGGCGGGCAAGCTGCGCGGCCGCTTGCGGCATTTGCCCGACGCGTTCCGGGGCCGCGCCTGAGACGTTCGCGCCTTATCCGCCGATGCGCGGCGCGCGAGCGAGCTGTTCATAGAGCGCCAGCGTCCGGTCGAGCATCGCCTGCAGCGGGAAAAAATCGCCTTCGGGAACGGGTTGCGGGCTGGTCAGTAACTGACCGATCCGCTGGCAGCTTGCATCCAGATCGTCCGGCGGCAGCAGTCCGACAGGATAGACCGTGCGCAGGATTTCGCTCACGCCGCCGTGCGCGTAGCCCGCTGCGGGCACGCCCAGCCGCAGGGCTTCGAGCGTGGTGCGCCCAAAGGATTCCGGCTGGCTGGACAGCGACAATACGAGCTGCGAGATCGCGAGGATGTGCTTGAGATCGTCGCGCTGCCCGGTGAAAGTGATGTCGGACGCCAAGCCGGCGCTGCGCACGCGGTAATACAGTTTCTGCAGATAGCGCTGCTTGGATTGCGTCGCGCCGCCGACGATGAGACCGTGTACGGGCAGGCCGCGTCGCTTGAGCCGTCCGATCAGCTCGATGAAATCCTCGTGGCCCTTGAGCCGCGTGATGCGTCCCGGCAGGGTGACGAGCGTGAGGTCGCGCGCAGCGGGAAACTGCGCGAAGAATCGCGCCTGCCAGGCCGCGTCCGGCTTCCAGCCGTGGGGATACGCCTTGCCGTCGACGCCCCGGTGAATGACGTGAATCCGCCAGGGCAGGGTGTCGGGATAGTGTTCGAGGATGTACGCGCGCACCGTATCGGACACCGCGATCACCGCCTCGCCGCGCGTCATGATGCCGCTGTAGCGGCTGACGCCGTAGAGCCCGTGCACGGTGGTGACGAACCGCGGCCGCGTGGCCGGGCTCATGCCGCGCCAGGCGAGCCAGGCGAGCCACGCCGGCACGCGCGAGCGGGCATGCACGATATCCACCGCGTGCTCCGTCATGAAACGCCGCAGTTTGCGCGCCAGGAACAGGGTACGTATCGACTTCGTGCCCACCGGCCACTCGAAATGTTCCGCGCCCATTTCGACCAGGGGCGCGACCAGGCGTCCGCCCGCCGACATCACCAGCGCGCGGTGGCCATGCTCGATCAGGGCGTGGGCGACTTCCAGGGTGCCGCGTTCGACGCCGCCGGATTCGAGCGCGGGCAGCAGTTGCAGGACGGTCAGTTTCTTGGGGGCAGCCATGCAAGGAGTCGCGAAGCGATACGGTCGGCTTCGGCCAGGGGAGAACGGTTGGGATGCAGCACGCCATGCGCGCACCATTGCGTGAAACGGGTGACGCGATGGGCGTCCGCCAAGCCGGCGATGGCCCGGCCGACCCGGCTTTTCGGGTTGACGGGCAGATCGAAAACGCCCACGTCGGCGCCGGCGGTGAGCGCCTCGTACATCATCGAGGCGCTGTCGGGCGTGACCCAGACGGTGCCGCTGGCGGCCAGTTGAGCGGGCAGCCAGTCGGGGGATGCGGCTTCCGGCGGAACGGCCTCCAGGGTTTCATGCCCGGGCAGGCGCGCCAGGAAATCGGCCGGCGTTCGGCGTGAGGTGGCGAGCGTCCAGCGCAGGGTCGGTAGGCGCGCGAGCAGGCTTTTGATCTGCACGTGAATGGCGTCGCCGTTCCATTCGAAATGCTGCGATTCGCCGCCGATCAGGATCAGACCGCGCTGCATGCGGGCGTCATCCGGCTCGGCGGCGGGCCGGACGCGGTTGATCGCACCCTCGGTCATCCAGGTTCGGGCGTCGGCTTTCAAGCCGTCGTGCGCGGGCACGATGACCAGATCGAACAGGCGTCGCGGGAGGCTGGGCTTCATCAGAACCACCGTGCGTCCGCCCGCCGCGCGTTGCGCCGCCAGCAGCGTGAGATGCGTGGCATGGCCCGCGCCCAGAATCAAATCTGGGGGGGACAATCCGGGTGCAGGCGGGCGTCGGAACAGCCATGCGAAAGCGGCACGCCAGGCCGGCAGCGCCGGCACGAAATGCGTTTCGACGGCGGCTGCGCGAGCCAAGGCTTCGGCCAGGCCGCGCGTCTGGTTGAGATGCCCCGGCTTGCCGTCGCTGACGATCCAGATCGCCAGCGGACGCGTTGCGGTCCGCTCAGGCGGTGGTGTCATGTGCCATGCGACGGGCGAAGAGGGGAAACATGGGCGGACAGGAAAGCATGGGTGGCCGAAGTGTAAGGCATCTCGAGAACAGGGCGGCCATCAATGCGCCCAATCCCAGTGTCGTTCGGCTGCGGCTTCCCAACCGTAAGGCGCAGGGTCGAGCGCGGGAGGCGTGCCTGCCATCAGATCGGCCAGGAGCTCGGCCGCGGCGGGCGCCATCGTCACGCCGTAGCGGAAATGCCCGACGTTCAGGAATACGTTGTCGAAATCCGGGTGACGCCCGATGATCGGGATGTTGTCCGGCGAACCGGGACGCAAGCCGGCCCAATGCCGAATCGGCTGCGCGTCGGCCAATGCCGGTAGCAGGACGCTGGCTTCGGCTTGCAGGCGCTGCGCGGTGGCGGCATCGGTCGATTTGTCGAAGCCGGCGTCTTCCAGCGTGCTGCCGACCAGGATGTGACCGTCGAGACGCGGGATCACGTACAGCCCATTGCGATAGAGAATGGTATCGAGCGTGCCGGGGGCAAGCTTGAACAGCAGCATCTGTCCCCGGATCGGACGGATATGGGGCGTCGGGGCGAGCGTGCCGAGCGGCTGGCCGGCCCAGGCGCCCGTTGCGAGCACGAAACGGTCCGCGCGGAAGGTCCCCAGACTGGTTTCGAAGCCTTCCAGACGGCGGGCTTCGGATTGGATCGATTGCGTCACCTCGCACTGTGTATGCAGCCTGCCGCCGAGCTTCGTCACCGCGGCCTGCATGGCGGCGACGAGACGGGGATTGCGGGCTTGCGCAATCTCGGGCAGCAGCAGACTGGCGTCTTCCAGCCGTTTCGCCTGCAGATCGTTGCGACGACACCAGGCCTCGGCCCTGCCCATGTCGTCTGGCGGCATCCAGACGCGCATGCCGCAAACCCGGTATTCGGCGGATCGGCCTGAGAGATTCTCGATGGCGGCAACCCAGCTCGCATACTGGCGCATCGCGTGCAGCGCGAGGGCATTGACCGGCTCTCCGTAATGCCAGGGCAATAAAGGCGACAGAATCCCGCCGCCGGCCCAGGAGGACTCGCCGCCCGCCTCGCCGCGTTCCAGAAGGGTGACGTCCATGCCCTGTTCGAGCAAGGCCAGCGCGGCGCTTAGCCCCGAAACGCCCGCGCCCACGATAACGACGCGCACCGCGTGGCCGTCGCCGTATCCGGGCTCAGGCACGGCACCGACCTACAACTAAAGTTGTATAGCGAGCGTCCGGCCAAGCTGGCAAGCTAGCAGACACCCAATAAAAGGAGGAGGGAGGCATGAAACAACGCGGGTTCACCCTGACGGAATTACTGGTCGTACTGGCAATGGCCGCCATTTTAGTGGCGATCGCCGTGCCGAGCTATGGATTTCTGGTGACATCCGGACGCCTGACCAGCGCAACCAACGACATGCTGCTGGCCCTGCATCTGGCGCGCTCCGAAGCCATCAAGCGGGGTACGCGGGTTACCGTTTGCAAGACGAGTAATCCGGGCGCGCCTACGCCTACGTGCGATCAGGCGGCTGATTGGCATCAGGGGTGGTTGGTTTTTGTCGATGGGGGCGTTCGGGGGATGGTTGATGGTGGCGATGCCATTTTGCAGGTATACGGGGATATATCGGCTTGGGCCAGCATTACGACGGGTGGGAACTATCGCAGATACGTCAGCTATATGCCGATGGGTACAAGCCAGGGATCAAGTGGTCTGCACAATGACACTTTCGAAATATGTGTTTCAGGAATGAGGCGAGACATCATCGTAAATACTGTAGGGCGCCCTCGCCTGAGATCGGGTAGTTGTTGAGAAAATCTGGGAATCTCAAGAACAGTCGATATATGACGTTACAGTTGCTCAGGCTGACCAAGTCCTGAGCTTTGTGCTCCGGGATGCCGTTCATGATGCGATTCGGACCATTCATCTCTCTGGCCTAGACATGCCCTGTTGAGCTTATTACTGTGATCTTATCGACTAGAAAGCCAGATTTATGGCCAGTGAGCCTTCAAAAAACCGTGGTTTTACGCTGATCGAATTGCTGGTCACCATCAGCATCGCAGCGATCCTGCTGACGGTGGCAGTGCCGAACTTCATCGCGTTCGTCATGAACAGCCGGATGGCATCGCAGGCCAACGATCTGATTGCCACGCTGAGCTTCGCGCGATCAGAAGCCGTCAAGACCGGCGCCAACGTGGCGGTTTGCGTGAGCAGTACCAACGCTTGTCCTGCCCAAGCCGCCGGTGCGACGGCTTGGGCATCGGGCTGGATCGTGCGCGATGCGGCCGGCACGGTGCTGCGCAGACAGCAAACCCTGTCAGGTACTAGCACGCTGGTGGGGAACTGGAACTCGGTTACCTACAATGCGAACGGTCAGCTTGGCGGTATGCCGGTGCCGACGGCGACCATCACGTTTACTTTGTGTCCGTCTGCACCCGCCCAAGTCCAGGGGCGTAGCGTACAGATCGTTCTAACCGGGCGCGCGAGCGTGTCCAGTGTTGCCTGTCCTTAGAGGTTCACATGAAACAGTCCGGATTCACCCTGCTCGAGATTCTGGTTGCCCTGCTTGTGCTTGCGATTGGGCTCCTGGGCTTAGCTGGTTTGATGACATCAAGCATGCGCAACAATCTCAGTGCCAGCCATCGCACCCAAGCAACGTGGCAGGCTTACGACATTATCGACCGTATGCGTGCCAACCGCGCTGTCGCGATCGCAGGGGGGTATGCCACGGCTTTGGGCGCCGCCGCGGCCTGTTCGACGGCAGTGCCGGCTGGAACCGTTGTACAGCAGGATGTCGCAGCTTGGAAGAACCAGGTCGCATGCGCCTTGCCGGCCGGAAATGGATCGATCGCCGTCAACGCGGCCAGAGAAGCGACCATCGTCATCCAGTGGAACGACAGCCGGGGCACCCTCGGCGGCGTTGTTCAGACATTTAGGGTGAGTACGCAATTATGAATTTGACACGCGCACAAACAGGAAATCAGACCGGTTTCGGTCTGGTCGAACTCATGATTGCCATGACGCTGGGGCTCATTCTGCTCGGCGGGATTGGGTATCTCTACATTGGCAGCAGGGGTGCGTTCCGGACCACGGACAATCTTTCGCGTATCCAGGAAAACGCGCGTTTCGCGCTCGACATGATGGGGCGAGATATTCGCATGGCCGGCTATCTGGGCTGCGGCAACCTCGCTTCCATGAAAGTTACGACAATCGCCAATGCACCGGTCCCGCCAATGATACCGGGCAATGCACTGATCGGTTACGACGCGGGGGCGGGTTGGGCCAACCCCACCGCGATCGTGCGGGTCGCGGGAACGGACGTGCTCTCTGTCATGGGAGCATTCAGCAGCGGCGTCAACCTTGCGGGCAACCTCATTCCCCAGAATGCGAACGTTCAGGTCAATGGCAACCCGGACGGGTTCCAGGCCAATGATGTGCTGGTTGTGACGAACTGCGTCAACGCCGACGTGTTCCGGGCCACCAGCGTTTCGAGCGGCGGCGGAATTACCACGGTTGCCCATGCGAGCAGCAGTAACACGGGCAATCGCATCGGCGCCTACGGTACCGATGCCTTCGTAATGCGGGTCGACCAGTATTCCTATTTCGTTGGAACCAATCCCGGCGGTAATCCGGCGCTTTATCGGGTTGGATTGAGCGGCAACGCCGAAGAACTGGTCGAGAACGTGCAAAACCTTCAGATCCGCTACGGTCTTGATACTAACGGCGACGGTGCCGTGGACAGCTACAGCAACGCACCCGGCAACTGGCAACAGGTGGTGAGCGTCACGCTCAATCTGCTCATGCGCGGGACGGACAATAACGTGGCGACTGCCGCGCCATCCGTTACGTACAACAACGGTACATTCAATGCACCGGACAATCGCCTTTATCAGGTTTTTTCGGCCACGATGGGTGTGCGCAACCGCATGCCGCCGATGTGACAGTGAACCATGAAAATCATGCCCTGTATTCCACTCACGCACCAACGCGGCGCAGCACTGATCACCGGACTGATCTTTCTTGTCGTGCTCACGCTCATATCCCTGGCAGCGATGCGGGCCACTTCTCTTGAAGAACGCATGGCCGGCAATGCGCGCGACCAGGATGTCGCGTTCCAGGCAGCCGAGGCCGCCATGCGCGATGCGATGAAGCAGCTTCCCGGTTTGTCGCCGGCTTCCGCCTTTGCGGCCGGATGCGCCGCCGGTCTTTGCCTTAACAATCCCGTCACCCCAGTGTGGACGACCCTGACCGCCGGCAATCTATGGAATGCGGCCAATACCGCAGCATATGGAGGTACGGCCCTGACGATCGACGGCGCGACCAGTCTCCCAGTTCAACCACGCTACGTCATCGAGTTGTTGCCCGGCACCGTGCCGCCCTTCGGTTCCAGCGCTTCCACGGGGAAAGGCAACACATCGGGCGCGCAACTGATCCCCTATCGCATCACAGCGCGCGGTTGGGGCATTACCGGCCAGACGCAGGCTACCGTCCAGGCCACAGTAATCTACTGATCCAGGGAGTTTTTATGAGAACTTTCATCTGTACCTCCCTATCCCTTGCCTTGCTGGCGGCGCTTGGTGCAGCCAGCGGTCAGGCTTCTGGTGCCGCTCTCAGTCTGAGTCAGGTACCCCTGTTCGTGACTTCCGGCACGAAAGCCAATGTTCTGCTGATTTTCAGCAATTCCAATTCCATGGATGAGGACCCGACCGGCCTGGCGGTCGGCAGTGCGGACCCAGGCAGCAAATCCGAGATCGCCCGCACGGCGGCACGCAGTCTGGTGTCGAACTATACCGGCCAGATCAATATGGGTTTGATGGCTTATCAGCAGAGCGGTGTCGCGCACGGCTGGCTGAATCAGAGTCCCTACGATGTCAGTTACGATCCGGCCAATTATGATCCAGCCTGGACCGGCGCGCGCGACAGCGCTACTCACAAAAAATTCAAGATTCCAAACCCGACGAGCCCGAATGCATCCGGTGCCTGTACTACGTCGGCTGGCACACAGGTCGATTGCATCTATTACAACGTCAATCTGCCGTACTACTCGTCTGGCCCGTCGGGTAGTCTTTTCTGTTATTCGTCAACTACGGGTGGTAGCAGTTACGTCACGTTCCCAGGCGATCACACCAGCTATGCGTGCTATGGAACCAAGACGGGAACCTCGGATGCGAATAGCGGCTACGGTTCGCTCCAGTTCAATACGAGTTTCGGTCCTACCGACAGCGATTATGCGCAGGCCATCGACGATTTTGGAAAACGCCTTGCCTCGACGGACGCGGGTCCGACCTGGTTTGCCAACTCGAGTCCGGGCAAGGGCTACCTGCATATACCGGTTGCGAATCTGGACTCGACACAGGCGGCCAAGCTCAATGTCAAGCTGGCAACCGAGGTGATCCCGACCCGTAGCGGCAGCGGCGTATGGACCGACAATCCCACTGGCATTTCCGGGGGCAACACCTGGAACAATGCCAACGCACCACTGATCAATGCTGGCCTGACGCCGATTACTGGCACATTCAAGACTGCCAAGGATTATTTTAATGGTGCCACGGCTAACTTTGGCGCACCTCAGGGCGGTCCGCAGGCTGCGCCACCAAACTCTTGCAACAAGGATTTCGTAGTTTACTTAACCAATGGTTTGCCCAGCGTTAGCGAAACCGGTGGGTCGGTTTCATATGTGGCGGGCCAGCCCTATTCTGCTGCCGAGGTGACCAATGCCGTGAACGCAGTGACAAGCCTGAATTCGGGCACGCGCCCGGTCAAGTCGTACATCATAGGTTTCGCCCTGCCGGAATTCACCAATAGCTACTTTGTTACCAACCCGCCTAATCCGCTCGATCAGATGGCCGTCGCAGGGGGAACGACGTCGGCCTACTATGCAAACAATTTGGCCAGCCTCAACTCGACTTTTGGCAGTATTTTCAGCAGCATCATCGCGCAGGCTGGTGCTGCCGCTGCCGTAGCCATGACCTCGGGATCGGTGACGGCGGGCGGCAAGATATATCAGGGCCAGTTCAACTCGGCAGATTGGTCGGGCGACATGATTGCCTATAACACCAATCCCGCCACGGGTGCGATAACGACAACGGCGTGGCAAGCTGGTACCGTGCTTAACGGGCAGAATTACGATACGGGTCGCAAGATCATTACCTATAAACCGAGCACGGGCGTCGGCATTCCGTTCCGCTGGCCGGCTAACCCTTCAAGTCCGACTTCGACCGAACTGGACACCAGCCAGACGACGGCTTTGATCAGCAATCCCAGTCTCAATGCTGGCAATCCAGTTGACACGGGTGCGAACCGACTCAACTATCTGCGCGGACAGACAGGGCTGAGTGGCTTCCGTTCACGATTGACCAGCGTGCTGGGCGATATCGTCAATTCCGCCCCGGCTTATGCAGGGCCGCCGGCTTTCGATTATGCCGACAGTCTCGAGTCAGCCGCCTACAGTTCTTTCCGCGCAACGTATGCCTCGCGTACGCCTATGATCTACGTTGGCGCCAACGACGGCATGTTGCATGCTTTCGACGCAACTAACGGACAGGAAAAGTTAGCCTATGTGCCGGGCATGGTTTACGCGAATATGGCGCAGCTGATCACACAGAACTACAATAACAATCACCGTTATTACGTCGACGGTTCGCCGACGATCGTCGATGCTTTTTATTCGGGCGCGTGGCACACCATGCTCGTTGGTAGCCTCGGCGGCGGCGGGCGTGGAGTTTATGCGCTGGACGTGACCGATCCCGGCACATTCAGCGAGGCGAATGCCGCGTCGATCGTGAAGTGGGAATACACCGATTCCGATCTCGGCTATGTCTACGGGCAACCGAGCGTTGTGAAGCTGAACAGCGGGAGTAGCAGCCAGTGGGCCGCAGTGTTCAGCAATGGCTATAACAGTACCACCGGCGTAGCGGCGCTTTACATAGTCAACATCCAGACCGGAGCGCTGATCAAGAAAATCTCCACAGGTGTGGGTTCGCCCGGCACGCCCAACGCACTGGCCACGCCCACGCTGGTGGACGAAGACGCAAACGGTACTGTGGATATTGCCTACGCTGGGGATTTGCAGGGCAATATGTGGAAATTCGATCTGTGCAATCGAAACAGCAGCACGCAGCTCTGCGCAAACAATAGTTCCGGCTGGAATGCAACCAAGCTGTTCGTCGCGCAAGACAGCTCCGGCAACGCACAATCTATCACCAGCGCGGTGGAGGTCTCCCGGCATTTCAGCGGGGATGGATACCAGTTGTACTTCGGTACCGGTAAATATCTTGAAACCGGCGATATCTCGGCGACTGGAACGCAGACCTTCTACTCCCTGTGGGATCGGACGTCGAGCCCATTTTCAGTATCGTACCGCGGCGATCTGCAACAGCAGACTGTGAGCACGACAACGACGGTGAGCGGTACGACCTACCGCACCACGAGCAGCAATACGGTGAACTGGGATTGCGCCTTCCCTGGCTCGCCTATTCCATCCTCGTGCGGGCAATCGACCCAGAAACGCGGTTGGTACATAGACTTGCCAGCAACGGGCGAGCGGGTCGTTAGCGATCCCGCCCTATATTCGGGACGCATCCTGTTTACTACCATGATCCCCAACGCCGCTGCATGCTCGAACGGAGGAACCGGCTGGCTAATGGAACTCGATGCCACAAGCGGCGCGGCCTTGGGCGGCGCGACTTTCGACGTGGACGGCGATGGGGTTGTCGATGCAAACGACAACCTCGGGGTAACCGGTTCTTTCCCGTCCGGTGTTGCGAAAACGTCGATTCCCAGCGCAGTGCGGATGCAGAAGAATCCAGGCGGTGCGGGTGGAAGCGGGTTGATGAACAAATGGACCAGTATGAGCCAGAAAAATGCCGCAACTGGCGCCTCGCTGGAAAACGTGCTGAATTCTCTGCCGCCGATATTGAATCGCGCGAGTTGGCGGCAACTTTTCCAATAAGGGGCGGAAATGAAACTGATTGCTAAGGTGTTCCTTGCAGTCGCGGTAGTCTCGGGATCGGCCTCGGGCATGACGCGTCTAGACGATACTGGCGGTGAAAATACGCGGGCGGTTTCTACCGCGCCCCAGCAGCAAAGCGGCAGGCTGGGAGTGATACATGCCGGCGCGGGCAAGCTCGTGATCGATGGTGTGACATATGCCTACAACCCCCTGACGACGGCGGTTACCGTCAACGGGAAACGCAGCACGATCAGCGATCTGAAATCGGGCGACGTGGTCCGTTTTCAGTCGGTACCGCAAGGCGCCGGCTGGCCGGCATTGTTGAGCAGCATCGGTGCGCAGAAACGATGATTAAAGTGGGGATGAACATGACGCGAAATCGGATGATGGATTTTCCGAGCCAGATGGGGATTACGCTGATCGAACTCATGGTGGTTGTGGCGATTGTCAGCATCCTCGCTTCGATAGCTTATCCAAGCTACCAGGAGCATGTGCGCAGGACCAAGCGTGCCGACGCACAGGCAATCATGATGGAAAACGCTCAATTCCTTGAGCGCTACTTTACGACCAATGGGACGTATATCGGCGCGGTACTGCCCTTCGCACAGTCGCCGAAAAATGGAACGGCAAATTATGCTATTGGGACACCAGTATTGAATGCAACAGCTTACACAGTGCAAGCGTCCCCGACAGGGAGTTTTAACGACCCGCAGTGCGCCACGCTTACTCTGGATCAGACGGGCGCACGTACGGAATCAGGAACGGGTACGCTTGCGGATTGCTGGCGCGACTGACAGTCGCCATGTCGTTTAAAGTTCGACATGGCCTGACTTGCCGATTTATTTCTTGTTTTTGCGTTTCCGAGCCAGAACTAGGGCGCCCACCAAACCGCCAATCCCTAACAACGCGATTGCTCCGGGTTCGGGAATTGGGTTGGTGACTGCCGCATGAGCCTGCATGGCGGCGATGACCGCGAAAAAACCAAAAGTTATGCGCATGTTAAACCCCTTTATTCTCCACGTGAATTATCGTACTGGCTTGCTTGTCAACTGTACTATGTTGGCCAGCTGCAAGAAAATAAAGCAAGACTCGTGCCGAGTTTGAGTTTATCTGATAATTTTAATCGGAACAAAATGTTAGACGGCGGATACTATATTCGAGCGAGAACGTTAGAGGTTGAATATAGGCAATTTGTAAAGAAAACCGACGGCAATTACCTCAAGAGTTCGGTTCTTATATCAAGCCCTTGGGCAGAGGGAACCCGACGTTTTCTTGAGCGCCGTTCAGATGCTGGATCGACAGGATTCCATGTCGATCCAGGCAGGCAATCACTTCTTCCACCAGTATCTCGGGGGCAGACGCGCCGGCCGTTACCCCCACCCGTGACTTTCCAGCGATCCACTGCGGATCGATTTCATCAGCGTTGTCGACCATATGCGCCGGTACTCCCAGATTCTCCGCCACCTCCCGTAATCGGTTCGAATTTGAACTCGTCGGGGACCCCACCACGATCACCACATCGCACTGCGTTGCCAGCGTCTTGACGGCATCCTGCCGGTTTTGCGTGGCGTAGCAGATGTCGTCTTTTTTTGGGCCGACGATGTTGGGGAAGCGGACGCGCAAGGCGTCGACGACACGCGCGGCGTCGTCGACGGACAGAGTGGTCTGCGTCACGTAGGCGAGCTTGCCGGGGTCGACGACCTGCAGCGTGGCGACATCTTCCGGTGTTTCGACCAGATGCATGCCGCCTGCGGACTGCCCCAGGGTGCCTTCGACTTCGGGGTGGCCTTTGTGGCCGATCATGACGATTTCATAGCCCTTGTCGCGCATCTTGTTCACTTCGACATGCACCTTGGTGACGAGCGGGCAAGTGGCGTCGAAGACGTTGAGGCCGCGCGCGGCGGCCTCCAGGCGCACGGCCTGCGACACGCCGTGTGCGCTGAAGATCACGGTGGCGCCGGCGGGCACTTCGGCCAGCTCCTCGACGAAGATCGCCCCCTTGGCCTTGAGGTCGTTGACGACGTAGGTGTTGTGCACGACTTCGTGGCGCACGTAGATAGGGGCGCCAAATTTTTCCAGCGCGCGTTCGACGATGGCGATGGCGCGATCGACCCCGGCGCAGAAGCCGCGGGGGTTGGCGAGCAGGATGGTGGCGGGCATGGTCGGCCTCACAGGATGCGGACGATCTCGACTTCGAATTCTATGGCGAGATCGGCGAGGGGGTGGTTGAAATCGACTTTGACCGCGTCGTCGCCGATTTCCAAGATGCGGCCGGCGACGGTCTGGCCGCTGGGCATGGCGAATTCGACGAGCTGATCGGTTTCAAACGCTATGTCGCCCGGCAGGTCGCCGCGCGGCAGGGTCTGGATCAGCTCGGGCTGCGATTCGCCGAAGGCCTGCCAGGGGTCGAGCAGGAAAACGTGCCGTTCGCCCGGCGGCAGGTCGATCAGCCACTGCTCCAGCGCGGGCGCCAGGGTGCCGTCGCCCAGTGTCACGGTTTCGGGCGCGTCGTCGTCGAAGTTGGAAACGAGATCGCTGCCGCCGCGTGGGCGCAGCGCGTAGCGCAGTTCGATGCGGTCGCCCGGCGCGACGGTGCGGCCGGCCGTCACGCCGCGCCCTTTTGCGCCGGTTTGCCGCGCAGGCTGTCCCAGACCAGCAGAACCGCGCCGATGGAAATGGCGGCGTCGGCGACATTGAACGCGGGCCAGGCGAAGCTTTTGTAGTGGAAATACAGGAAATCGACGACGTAGCCGAGCACGATGCGGTCGATCACGTTGCCCAGCGCGCCGCCGAGCACCAGGGCCAGCGGCAGGGCGAGGTGCGGTTCGCGTGCATGGCGTTTCAGCAGCCGCACGATGATGACGGTGGCGATGACGCCGACCGCAATGAAGAACCAGCGCTGCCAGCCGCCGGCATCGGCCAGGAAGCTGAACGCCGCGCCGGTGTTGTGGACCAGGACCAGCGAGAAGAAGGGCAGCACGGGTACGAATTCGTGATAGTCCAGCGCCGACGACACCCAGAACTTGGTGATGTGATCGACGACGATCACGGCCAGCGCGAATCCCAGCCAGGTGCGCAGGGTCAAACGGTTCATGTCATGCATGGCTGCGTACCTCGCCTGCGCCGTAGAGGTTTTCGACGCAGCGGCCGCAGAGGCCGGGATGGGCCGGGTCGGTATCGATGTCGTCGCGCCAGTGCCAGCAGCGCTCGCACTTTTGGGCGGCGGAGGGGATGACGTCCACATGGTCGCTGTCGGCGGGGGCCAGCGTGCAGCGCGAGACGATGAACACGAAGCGCAGATCATCGCCCAGCGGCGCGAGCAGCGCATGCGTCTCCGGACTCGCATGCAGAACGACCTCAGCCTGCAGCGAAGAGCCGATGCCGCCGGCGACGCGCACGGCCTCGAGTTCCTTGGAAACTAGCCCACGCACGGCGCGGATGCGCGTCCAGCGCTCAATGAGCTGGATGTCCGTAGCGGGCAGGGCATGCCAGGTGTGCAGGAAGACCGAGTCGTCCGCATTGCCGGCCAGCTCGCCCCAGACCTCCTCGCCGGTGAACGAGAGGATGGGCGCCATCCAGCGCGCCAGTGCGTGCGTCACGTGGAACAGCGCGTTCTGCGCCGAGCGGCGCGCGCGGCTGTCGACGGCGCTGGTGTAGAGGCGGTCCTTGAGGATGTCGAGGTAGAAACCGCCGAGGTCTTCCGAGCAGAACGTCGCCAGCTTCTGCGCGATGAAATGGAATTCGTAGGTGTCGTAATGCGCCTGGATTTCGTGCTGCAACTGCTGTGTCAGGGCCAGCGCGTAGCGGTCGATTTCCAGCCAGTCCGCCACGGGCAGGGCGTGCCGCCGGGGATCGAAATCGGAAATGTTGGCCAGCAGGAACTTCAGGGTGTTGCGTAGGCGGCGGTAGCCCTCGACCACGCGCTTCAGGATTTCGTCGGAGATCGACAGCTCGCCCGAGTAGTCGGTGGTCGCCACCCACAGGCGCAGGATGTCGGCGCCGTACTGGTCCATCACCTTCTGTGGCGCCACGACGTTGCCCTTCGACTTGCTCATCTTGTGGCCTTTGCCATCGACCACGAAACCGTGGGTGAGGAGCGCGTCATACGGCGCGCGGCCGTCGGTGGCGCAGCCGGTGAGCAACGACGACTGGAACCAGCCGCGATGCTGGTCGGAGCCTTCCAGATAGAGATCGGCCGGGTGCGCGAGCTCCGCGCGATGCTTCAGCACGCAGGCGTGGGTGACGCCGGAATCGAACCACACGTCGAGGGTGTGGCCAGTCTTGTCGTAATGCGCCGCGTCTTCGCCCAGCAGTTCGGCCGGGTCGAGCGCGAACCACGCCTCGATACCCTGCCGCGCGACGCGCTGCGCGACGATCTCCAGCAGTTCGGCCGTTTTCGGATGCAGTGCGCCGGTCTCCTTGTGGGTGAAGAAGGGCATCGGCACGCCCCAGTTGCGCTGGCGCGAGACGCACCAGTCGGGACGGTTGCGGATCATCGCCTCCAGGCGCGCGCGCCCCCAGTGGGGGAAGAACTGCGTCGCATCGACCGCCGCCATCGCCTGTTCGCGCAAGGTCTTACGTCCTCCGTCTTCTGTCTTCTGTCCTCTGACATCCATGCCGATGAACCACTGCCGCGTGGCGCGGAAGATGATCGGCGTCTTGTGGCGCCAGCAGTGCGGGTAGCTGTGCGAGAGCTTCTCGTGCGCGAAGAGGCTGCCGTTCGCCTGCAGCGTTTCGACGATGAGCGGATTGGCCTGCCAGATGCTCATGCCGCCCACCAGCGGCACGCTGGCGTAGAAGCGGCCGTCGTCACCGACCGGGTTGTCGACTTTCAGGCCGTAGCGGCTGCCGACCACATAGTCGTCGAGGCCATGGCCGGGTGCGGTGTGCACGGCGCCGGTCCCCGCGTCGGCCGTCACGTGCTCGCCGACGATGACCGGTACCTGGCGTTCCTGGAAGGGGTGCCACAGCAGCACGCCTTCGAGTGCCTGGCCGCTGGTGTGCGCGAGTACTTCGGCGCCGTCATTCAGGCCATAACGTGTCAGTGCGGCTTCACGCAGGCTGTCGGCGAGGATCAGCAGACCTTTGGAGGCGCGCACCAGCGCGTACTGGAATTCGGGGTGCAGCGCCACCGCCTGGTTGGCCGGCAGCGTCCACGGCGTGGTGGTCCAGATGACGATCTGCACCGCCTCGTCGATCGTCGCGATGTCGAAGCGTCTGGCAAGGTCGGCAGGGTCGGCGACGGCAAACCCGACGTCGATTGCCGGCGAGGTCTTGTCCTCGTACTCGACCTCGGCCTCCGCCAGCGCGGAGCCGCAATCGACGCACCAGTGCACGGGTTTTGCGCCCTGATAGAGATAGCCCGCCTGCTGGATTTTTCCCAGTACGCGCAGTTCGTCGGCCTCGAACTGGAAATCCATCGTGCGATACGGGTTCGCCCAGTCGCCCAGCACGCCGAGGCGGATGAAATCGGCCTTCTGGCGCTCGATCTGTTCGGCGGCGTAGGCGCGGCACAGGGCGCGGAACCTTGCCGCGGGGATGTCCTTGCCGTGGGCTTTTTCCACCTGCAGCTCGATCGGCAGGCCGTGGCAGTCCCAGCCCGGTACGTAAGGAGCGTCGAAGCCCGACAGGGTCTTCGCCTTGACGATGATGTCCTTGAGGATCTTGTTGACCGCGTGGCCGATGTGGATGTCGCCGTTGGCATAGGGCGGGCCGTCGTGCAGGATGAACTTCGGCCGGCCGGCCGCCGCCTTGCGGATCGCCTCGTAGCGCTTTCCATCCTGCCAGTCCTTCACCCAGCCGGGCTCGCGTTTGGCGAGGTCGCCGCGCATCGGGAAAGGCGTGTCGGGCAGGTTGAGCGTGGTCTTGTAGTCGGGCTTGGCGTGGTCAGGCATGACGTTGCATCAGGAATCGTCGGGCGTTGTCGACGTCGCGGCGAATTTGCGCGACGAGGGTGTCGAGGTCGGGGTATTTCTCTTCGTCGCGCAGCTTGTGCAGGAAATCCACGCGCACGCGGCGGCCGTACAGGTCGGCATTGAAATCGAACAAATGCACTTCGAGCACGGGCACGGCGTCGGCACCCTTCACCGTGGGGCGCCGCCCCAGGCTCGCCACGCCCGGCAGCGGCACGCCGTTCAGGCCATAGAGTTCGACCGCGAAAATGCCCATCAACGGCGGGCGGTTGTGCTTGAGCTGGATGTTGGCGGTCGGGAAGCCGATGTCGCGGCCGAGCTTGTCGCCGTGCACGACGCGTCCGGAGATGCTGTAGGGACGCCCGAGCAGGCGTGCGGCGTGCTCCAGCTCGCCGGTGGCGAGCGCCCGCCGCACCGCGGTCGACGAGACGCGCTCACCGGCGACTTCCACCGTGGGCAGGGATTCGGCATCGAAGCCCAGTGTTGCGCCTGTCTGCCGCAGCAGCGCGAGATCGCCCGCGCGCTTCGCGCCGTAGCGGAAGTCGTCGCCGACGAGGACGTATTTCGCCTGCAGCGTCGTGCCGAGCGCGCGCTCGATGAAGATTTCCGGGGCGAGCGCGGCGAAGCCGGCGTCGAAGCGGAACACGTGCAGGCGGTCGATGCCCCGTGCGTGCAGGCACTCGGCCTTCTCGCGCAGGCTGGAGAGGCGTGCCGGCGCCTGCGCGGGGGCGAAGAATTCGCGCGGATGCGGCTCGAAGCTCAGCACGCAGGCTGGCAGGCCGCGTGCCTGCGCAACCGCTTTCAGGCGGGCGAGCATGGCCTGGTGCCCCAGGTGCAGGCCGTCGAAATTGCCGATGGTGACTGCATGGGGCGTACCGAGTGGGCGAAAGCCGTGGGTGATGCGCATGGCGTGAAACGGGGAAGGCGGCGCAAAAGCCTGAATTCTAGCCGATCTCGCTGCTCATTCGGCGGCCCGCCGGGCGAACTGGCGTGGACGAAAGCCCATCAGCCCGAGTGCCGCGAAATACACGGCCGCACCGCCGCCGACCAGCAGCGCCAGCCGCCCGCCGCGCTCCAGTGCCTGCACGTTCAGCCACCATTGCGCCGGACCCATGGTGAAATAAAGCGCCAGCGCCATCAGCGCCACCGCCATGACGACCCGCAGGACGAAGCCGGACCAGCCCGGTTGCGGCTGATAGATGCGCTGTTTTTTCAGCAGGTGCAGCAACAGGGCGGCGTTCAGGCAGGCGCCCAGGCCGATCGCCAGTGCAAGGCCGGCATGGCCGAGCGGGAAGATGAAGGCGAGGTTCATCAACTGCGTGGCGAGGAGGGTGAAGATCGCCACTTTCACCGGCGTGCGGATGTTCTGGCGCGCGTAGAAACCCGGTGCCAGCACTTTCACCAGGATCAGCCCGACCAGGCCGAGGCTGTAGGCGACGAGCGCGCGCTGGGTCATGCCGACGTCGTGATCGCTGAATGCGCCGTAGTGGAACAGGGTGGTGATGAGCGGCACCGCCAGCACCGCCAGCGCCGCTGCGGCGGGCAGGGCGAGCAGCAGGGTGAGACGCAGGCCCCAGTCGAGCAGGCGGGAATATTCGGCGGGCGAATCGTCGGCATGATGCCTGGCGAGGCTCGGCAGGAGGATGGTACCGAGCGCCACGCCGAGCATGCCGGTGGGGAACTCCATCAGCCGGTCGGCGTAGTACAGCCAGGACACGCTGCCGGTGGTAAGAAAAGAGGCGAAGATGGTGTTGATAAGGAGACTGATTTGTGCCACCGACACACCCAGCGTTGCCGGCGCCATCAGCTTGAGGATGCGGCGTACGCCGGGGTCGTCGAAACGCCGGGTGGGGCGCGGCAGCATGCGGATCTTCAGCAGGTGCGGCACCATCCAGGCCAGCTGCAGCACGCCGCCCAGTGCCACGCCCCAGCCCAGTGCCAGCACCGGCGGATCGAAATACGGCGCCAGCCACAGCGCGGCGGCGATCATGGCGACGTTGAGCAGAACCGGCGCGAAGGCGGGCACCGAGAAGCGGCTCCAGGTGTTGAGGATGCCTGCCGCCAGCGCCACCAGGGAGATGAACACGATGTAGGGAAAAACGATGCGCAGCAGCGTCACCGTCAGGCCGAATTTCTGCGGATCGGCGCGGAAGCCGGGCGCGCTGATCCAGGCCACCCACGGTGCGCCGATCACGCCGAGAAGCGCCACGCCGATCAGCGTCAGCGTCAGCGCGCTGCCGACCTGGCTCACCAGGCGCTGCGTGGCATCGTGCCCCTGGCGGTTCCGGTACTCCGCGAGAATGGGCACGAAGGCCTGCGAGAACGCACCCTCGGCGAACAGGCGGCGCAGCAGGTTGGGAATCTTGAAAGCGACGAAAAAGGCGTCGGTGAACATGCCGGCACCGAAGGCACGTGCGATGATCGCATCCCGCGCGAACCCCAGGATGCGGGACAGCAGGGTCATGCTGCTGACCGCAGCGAGGGCTTTGAGGAGGTTCATGCCGTTTGCCTGAATTGCCGGTCAGGCGGCAGGAGGCCCGCTTGCGGGCCGAATCCGGCTCTCATGCGATGCAAATACCCATGCACCGCTGGCGGCGCTCCGTTGTAGGAGGCCCGCCCTCGGGCCGATTGGGGTGACGGCCGCCGCCCGACAATCGCGGCGAGGGCGCCGCTCCCACAGGGCGCGCGGTGCTTCCGCCGCCCGAAAATCGCGGCGAGGGCGCCGCTTCCACAGGGGCGCGCGGTGCTGGAGGGCCGCTCCGGCCCGATGCCGTGAAGTTTCCAACGGCCGAAAATCGAGGCGAGTACCCGGAGAGCATGAAGGCGACGGTTCTACCAGGCCGCATGGGGGCTTGAGAGGGGCCGGGCTGATTGATCATGTGTGGAGGGGTTCAATGGATTGATTGGTTCGTTCATGGCGGGCGGCGGTTTTGCGCGCATTGTGCGGGGCGGCCGGGCCGTTCGCAAGGGTGCGGGCGCCACGCAGCGCTTGCATTTTGCCGAACATTTCCCGTACAATTATCGGCTTTGGTGAACCGGCCTCGGTGAAAAGCCGGCCGCCCAGCGATAATTCTACCCCGCGCCGCGCGCGGGGCTTACAGGAGCAGAACACATGGCGAACTCCGCCCAGGCCCGCAAGCGCGCCCGTCAGGCAGGCGCGCAGCGCAACCGCAACATGAGCCAGCGCTCGGAGCTGCGCACCGCGATCAAGAAAGTACGCAAGGCCATCGCGGCCGGCGACAAGACGGCCGCGCAGAGCGTCTTCCAGGCCTCGATGAGCGTGATCGACCGCATCGCGGACAAGGAGATCGTGCACAAGAACAAGGCCGCGCGCCACAAGAGCCGCCTGTCGGGCGCGATCAAGGCGATGGCCTGAACGGCGCGCCATCGGTCCGGACGAACGCCGCCTCGTGCGGCGTTTTTGTTTCGGGGAGGCGCCGCGCACAGGGAGATTTTTTTCGGCCTATAATGGCCTCTCGCGCAATTGGCGCGTAGCCTCGCAAGGCGAGAGCCCTCTCCCGCTTCGCGGCGGGGGCGGGAGAGGGAACGTTGATGGCAGTCGCCGTTTCATGTCCTGGGGCGGCGAATCGCCATGAACGCCAGCACGGCGGCGGGTGCCGCCGTTTTCCATTCCGCCGCCGCGGCGCGCAACGCATTGTATCGACAACTGCCTGATCCAGACCTGCCATGACTACGCACCTGATGAACACCTATGCGCGCCAGCCCGTCGCCTTCGTGCGCGGCGAGGGCGCCTACCTGTGGGACGAGACGGGACGCCGCTATCTCGATGCGGTCGCCGGCGTGGCGGTGAACGCCCTGGGGCATGCGCATCCGCGACTGGTGAAGGCGGTCAGCGAACAGGCCGCCGCGCTGATCCACAGTTCCAATCTGTACCGCGTGCTGCGCCAGGAGGAACTCGCCGACAGGCTGTGCGCACTGTCCGGCATGGACAAGGCGTTCTTCTGCAACTCCGGCTGCGAGGCCAACGAGGCGGCGATCAAGCTGGCGCGCCTGTACGGCCATGGCAAGGGCATCGAGCTGCCCACCATCATCGTCATGGAGAAATCCTTTCACGGACGCACCATGGCAACCCTGACGGCGACCGGCAGCCGCAAGATCCAGGCGGGCTTCGAGCCCTTGCTGACGGGCTTCGCGCGGGTGCCGTTCAACGACCTCGAAGCGATCCGGCAGGTGGCGGAACACAACAAGAGCGTGGTCGCCGTGCTGGCCGAGGTGGTGCAGGGCGAGGGCGGGGTCAACGTCATGGCGCCGGATTTCATGGCCGAACTGCGCACGATCTGCGACGCGCATGGCTGGCTGCTGATGCTGGACGAGGTACAGACCGGCATCGGCCGCACCGGAACCTGGTTCGGTTTCCAGCATTCCGGCGTCACGCCCGACGTGATGACGCTGGCCAAGGCGCTCGGCTCGGGGGTGCCGATCGGCGCCTGTCTTGCGAACGGTGTCGCCGCGGATGTGTTCCAGCCGGGCAATCACGGCTCCACGTTCGGCGGCAATCCGCTTGCCTGCGCGGCGGCGCTGGCGACGCTGGGCACCATCGAGGACGAAGGCCTGCTGGAGAATGCGCGCGTGCGCGGCGCGGCGATCCGCGACGGGCTGCGTCAGGCACTCGCCGGTGTGCATGGCGTGGTCGACATCCGTGGCGAAGGCATGATGATCGGCGTTGAGCTCGATCGTCCCTGCGGCGAACTGGTCGGCATCGCGCGCGATGCGGGCGTGCTCGTCAACGTCACCGCCGATCGGGTGATCCGGCTGGTGCCACCGTTGATCTATGGTGCCGCCGAGGTCGACGCACTGGTCGACGCGGTATCCAGCCTCGTCAGGAATTATCTGCAGCGGGCGGCCTGATGCTCAAGCATTTCCTGCAATTCAAGGATTTCACGCACGCCGAGCACGAATACCTGTTCGAGCGCGCGCGCGTGATCAAGGCGCGTTTCAAGCGCTACGAAACCTATCATCCGCTGGCCGACCGCACGCTGGCGATGATTTTCGAGAAGAGCTCGACGCGCACGCGCCTGAGCTTCGAGGCCGGCATGCACCAGTTGGGCGGCGCGGCGATCTATCTCAACACGCGCGACACCCAGCTCGGCCGCGGCGAACCGGTGGAGGACGCCGGCGAGGTGATCTCGCGCATGGTCGACATCGTGATGATCCGCACCTTCGAGCAGGACATCGTCGAGCGCTTCGCCGCCCATTCGCGCGTGCCGGTGATCAACGGCCTCACCAACGAATACCATCCCTGCCAGATCCTTGCCGACATCTTCACCTTCATCGAGCATCGCGGCTCGATTCGGGGCCGCACGGTGGCATGGATCGGCGACTCCAACAACATGTGCAACACCTGGCTGCAGGCGGCCGAGGTGCTCGATTTCAAGGTGCGCGTATCGACGCCGCCGGGTTACGAAGTCGAGCCCGAGCGCGCCAATCTGCACGGCACGGCGCATTTCGAGGTGTTCGCCGACCCGATGGAGGCCTGCCGCGGCGCCGACCACGTGACCACCGACGTGTGGACCAGCTTGGGCTGGGAAGCCGAGAACGAGGAACGCCTGAAGGCCTTCGCCGATTGGCAGGTCGACGCCGACATGATGAAAGTGGCGCATGCGGATGCGCTCTTCATGCACTGCCTGCCGGCACACCGTGGCGAGGAAGTCGCCGGCGAGGTGCTCGACGGCCCGCAGTCGGTGGTGTGGGACGAGGCCGAGAACCGCCTGCACGTGCAGAAGGCACTGATGGAATACCTGCTGCTCGGCAGGCTCGAACCCGACCATTGACCACGGACCATTGACCGCATGAACATCGCCTACTTCAAGGACATGGATTCGCTCTACATCGAGCTGAGTCCGGAAAACCCCGACCACGCCTGGGAGGCGCAACCGGGCATCGTCATCAATCTTGCCGCGGATGGCCGTCCGGTCGGCATCGAGATCGAGAAGGCGAGCCAGGCGACCCTGCTCGACATTCTCAAGATCGGCGGCTTCCCCGGGCAGATCGAGATCATCGACAAGAACACCTCCGGTTCCACCCACTGACACGATCATCATGAGCGACATCAAGAAAGTAGTGCTGGCCTACTCCGGCGGCCTGGACACCTCGGTCATCCTGAAATGGCTGCAGGACACCTACCACTGCGAAGTCGTTACCTTCACCGCCGACCTCGGCCAGGGCGAGGAACTCGAACCGGCGCGCGCCAAGGCGCTGCAATTCGGCATCAAGCCCGAACACATCTACATCGACGACCTGCGCGAGGAATTCGTGCGCGACTTCGTGTTTCCGATGTTCCGCGCCAACACCGTGTACGAGGGCGAATAC
>JACDJB010000500.1_pt1 | contig 41053 bp, 32 predicted proteins | sample 7454121 | NCBI WGS metagenome assembly JACDJB01 (sample SAMN14253290, study PRJNA609438) | sludge metagenome | isolation source: sludge after 25d culture with pyrite | collected 2018-12-20
GACAACACCTTCTGCTCACCCATGGTGCAGCGCCCGCTGGAACACGGCGCCGACCTGGTGCTGCATTCGGCGACCAAATACCTCAATGGCCATTCGGACATGGTCGGCGGCATCGTCGTCGTCGGCGAGAATGCGGACCTGGCCGAACGCATGGCCTTCCTGCAGAACTCGGTCGGCGCGGTGGCCGGCCCCTTCGATGCCTTCCTCGCCCTGCGCGGCCTCAAGACCCTGCACCTGCGCATGCGCGCCCATTGCGCGGCCGCGCTGGAACTGGCGGGCTGGCTGGAAACCCATCCCAAGGTGGAGCGGGTGATCTACCCGGGCCTCAAATCCCATCCCCAGCACGCGCTGGCGAAGAAGCAGATGGACGGCTTCGGCGGCATCGTCACCATCGAGGTCAAGGGCGGCCTGCGCAAGGCGCGCAGCATGCTCGAACGTTGCCACCTGTTCGCGCTCGCCGAATCGCTGGGCGGCGTGGAAAGCCTGATCGAGCATCCGGCTATCATGACCCACGCCTCGGTGCCGCCCGCCCAGCGCAAGCGCCTGGGCATCAGCGACGGCCTGATCCGCCTGTCGGTGGGCGTGGAGGACGTGGGCGACTTGCGTGCGGAGTTGGCGTTGGCGTTGCGCTGACTCGGGCCGACATGCGTGGGCGTGCGCACTTGCACTCGCTGGCGCATGGCCTGCCGGTCATGCGCCGGGAGCCGCCACGTCCAATGTGGTTTCGATGCTGCCATCGAACCAGTCGACGAATTCCTGTACCACGCCAATGCGCAAAGGGTACGTGCCCGGTCGGTCGATCGGGCCGATCTTGATCGTCATGTCCGCCTGCTGGCCGGGCGCGAGATCCACCGGGAACGGTACACGCGTATTGACGGGTTTCCCGTCCACCATGATTCGCGTGCCGGCCATGATCGGATAGGGCAGCAAATCCGCGTCGGCGGATCGGAACACGCGCTTGCTGAGATTGGTGATGCGTACGTGCAGGTACAGGGGGTCGCCGGCCTGCGTGCGCAGGCGGGGGACGTAAGGTCGATCGACCTGCATGCGGATTTGCCGCTCATCCACAGGCACTGCGTTGAGCGCGTCGGTCGGCATCAGCGCATATTCGCGCGCGAACGCATCCAGCGTCGCACCGTTTGCGATGAACAGTCCGATGGGTGCTCCACCGCCAAGCGGCGATGGCCGATCCACCGCAACCAGGCGCATGTCCGGAATGGCTTTCCAGCGCAGTGGCCGGATCAGCGCCGAGGTACAGGATGCGCCCTCCGTCCTGGCGCGCATTTCGGGAAACAGCCGCCAACCAAGATCGATGCGATGCCATACATCAACACCGCCATCGAGTCGTAGACAGAGTTGTTCTCCGGTGGCGGTCGCAAACGCGCGCGCGGTATCCACGACATATCGCCGGTGCGCATAGTCTTCGCTGCCGGGCAAGGTAACGATTGACCACACCAGCCCGAACAACAGCACATTGCAGGCAGCGAACAGGCCGACGGCCGCGTGCGCGGACAAGCGGGCAGCCAGCCAAATCAGGCTGGTTCCAACGACAAATGCAACGCCGATTGCGATCCACGGATCGTCCAGAGGAATCAGATGACGAGCGATGAACAAGCCTGGCGCATTGACGAACACCCACAGGCGCGCCACCGATGGTGGGAGATCGGCGAAGCCCCAAACGGTCAAGCCAATTCCTGCGATGCCGACCACAAGTGCCCACAGCAGGTCGCGCGTTCGATGCGTGCCAGCGAGGCGCAGCACGCCGATGGCGAGCAAGGGTACGAGGGTCGGCAGGGCATAGCGGCCGTAACTCAGCTGGTCGGCGCGTTGCGGCGGCACGAAGAATGCCGCTGTCACCAGCAGTGATGTGGCCATGGCAGCAGCAGCAGCCAGCAGCACGGCTGCCTGTGGTTGTTGCCAGAAGCTGCGCGTCAGCCATGCCTGGCGCGTTTCGGTCGCGACCGCCCGCAGGCCGAGGACGAACAAGCCGAACGAAGTCACGATGGCTTCCGTGGTGGTGCCGGCCAGATTGAAGGCGAACCAGCGCCAGGCGTCGCTCGACTTGAACTGATCGAGCACGGCCTCGAGGGTCGGCCCGCCCCCTGCGGGCGGGCGCCCGGCCAATTGTTCCAGCGGCGCATGCACCAGCACCAGGGCGCCGGCCGCGGCCCACGCAACGACGAGGAGACGCCGATGACGTCTGTTGACTAATAGGTACAACGAAACGATGGCGAACACCGGTGCCGCCATCAAGGCGCCGCGCGGGTGTACCAGGTAGAGGCATGCGGTGAGCGCGCCGAACGCCGTCGCGCTGCGCAAGTTGCCGCGCTGCGCAAGATGCCATCCACTCGCCAATAGCCAGGCATACAGCGGCACCAGCGCGCTTTCCGACATGGTGTGCTGGCTCATCAGCAGCACCGGTGCATAGCACGCGGCAAGCAGTGCCGCGGCTACGTGCAGGCGTGGTGGGTCGTTGGGCCACAGGCCGCGCGTCAGCTGGAACAGGGCAAACGGGGTGGTCGCCAGCAGCAATGCGTTGATGACCAGCGCCCAATGGTAGATGGCATCGGGGTGTGAGGCGAGCAGGAACGCCGGCAGCAGCAATACGCTGTAGCCCGAGTAGTAGCCGTAATCTGGATGGGCGGTCAGGCGGCCGAGCATCATCGCCGCGTTGAGCAGGTACGAACCTTCGTCGGCCTGTATCTGCGGGCCGGCCATGCACAGGCTGAGGATTGCCGGCAGCACAAACAGGCCACAGGCGCCGCCAATCAGCAGCCATTTAGGCGAGATGCCGCGCCGTCTGTGATCCGGTTTCATGAGCGGCGGCGGACTCACCGGCTCAGTCGCGCAACTCGGCAAGATCGCGGAAGCCCGCCAGCGCCTCCGGGTTGGCCAGCGCGTCGGTGTTCTTCACGGCCAGGCCGTGGATGGTGTCGCGCACCGCGATCTCGGTGATCTTGCCGGAGATGGTGCGCGGGATGTCGGCCACCTGCAGGATCTTCGCCGGCACGTGGCGCGGGGTGGTGTTGGCGCGAATCTGCTGGACGATGCGCGCGCGCAGGTCGTCGTCCAGCGTCAACCCTTCACGCAGGCGCACGAACAGGATCACCCGTTCGTCATCGTTCCAGTGCTGGCCAACGGCCACCGATTCGAGCACCTCGGGCACCTGTTCGACCTGGCGGTAGATTTCGGCCGTGCCGATGCGCACGCCGCCGGGATTGAGGGTGGCGTCGGAGCGGCCGTAGATGATGATGCCGTCGTGTTCGGTGAGCATGGCGCGGTCGCCATGGCACCACACGCCCGGCACGCGCGAGAAGTAGGCATTGTGGTATTTCTGCCCGTCCGGGTCGTTCCAGAAGAACACCGGCATGCACGGGAAGGGTGCGGCGCAGGCGAGCTCGCCCTGCTCGCCGCGTACCGGTTCGCCGGCGTCGTTCAGCACCTCGACCTTCAGGCCCAGGCCGCGGCACTGCAGCTCGCCGCGGTATACCGGCAGCAGCGGATTGCCGAGCGCGAAGCAGGAAATGATGTCGGTGCCGCCGGAGATGGAGGACAACTGCACGCGATCCTTCACATCGCGGTAGATGTAGTCGAAGCTCTCGGGCGCCAGCGGCGAGCCGGTCGAGAGGATGGCCTTGAGCGGCAGCAGCTTGTGCGTCATGCGCGGCTTGATGCCGGCCTTTTCGATCGAACTGATCCACTTGGCGCTGGTGCCGAAGATGCTGATGCCGACCTCGTCGGCGAGATCCCACAGCGCGTTGCCATCCGGCCACGACGGCGAGCCGTCGTACAGCACCACGGTGGCGCCAACAGCCAGGCTGGAAACCAGCCAGTTCCACATCATCCAGCCGCAGGTGGTGTAGTAGAAGATGCGGTCTTCGCGCTTGAGATCGGTGTGCAGCACCAGTTCCTTGAGGTGCTGGATCAACGTGCCGCCGGCGCCGTGCACGATGCACTTGGGCACGCCCGTGGTGCCCGACGAATACATGATGTAGAGCGGATGGTCGAAAGGCAGCGCCTCGAAGGCCAGCGGCGGATCCTGCGTGCCGACGAAGTCCGGCCAGGCGACCGCGCCGCGCAGGCCCTCCACTTGCAGGGGTTCACCGCTGTAGGGGATCACCACCAGATGCTCGACGCTGGGCAGCTCGTCGAGTACGCCGCGGATCTTCTGCAGGCAATCGAAGCGCTTGCCGCCATAGCCGTAACTGTCGGCGGTGAACAGCACCTTGGGTGCGATCTGGCCGAAGCGATCCACCACGCCGCGGATGCCAAAATCCGGCGAGCACGAAGACCAGGTCGCTCCCAGCGAGGTGGTCGCAAGCATGGCAATGACGGTTTCCGGCAGGTTCGGCAGGAAGCCTGCCACGCGGTCGCCGATGCCTACCCCGGCTTCCTTGAGCGCGTGGGCCAGGCGAGCGACTTCGTCGTGCAGCTCGGCATAGGTGAGCTGGCGTTTATGGCCCCATTCATTGCGGAACACGATGGCGAGCCGCTCATCCCTGTAGCGCAACAGGTTCTGGGCAAAGTTCAGGCGCACGCCCGGGAACCACTGGGCGCCAGGCATCCTGTCGCCATCGACCAGCACCGGCGTGTGCTCGCCGTTGGCGCGGATGCCGCAGAACTCCCATACCAGGGGCCAGAAGCGCTCAGGATAGCGAATCGAGAACTCGTACAGGGGGCTGTAGCTGCCGATGTCCTCATTGCCCGTGCTTTCCCGCACGAAGCGGATGAAGCGGCTCATGTTGGTCCGCTCCGCGCGCTCGTGGCCCGGTTCCCAGATCGGCTTGCTCATAGGTTCCCCAGTCGTTCTCGCCGCACGGCGGCACACTCGGCTTGCCGCACCAAGGGTCGATTATCGGCGATGGGGCAGATTGTCGCCAGACTTGCCATTCGCCAGGGCCCACAAATGCGAACGCCGGCCATGCGGCCGGCGTTCGGCTGATGCCGGACCTGCGTCTCAGCCGATCAGCAAATCGCTTTCCTTCTTGCCCGCGGCAAGGGCAGCATGGAACCAGTTCGGCCGCTTGCCACGACCGCTCCAGGTCTGCTCGGGGTTCTCCGGATTGCGGAACTTCGGCTTGGCCTTGCTGCGGCTGCGGGTACGGGTGCTGCTGCGGCCGAGTACTTCGTCAAGGCCAAGGCCTTCCGCCTTGACCATGGCATTGATCTTGTCGCGCAGCTTGGTCGCCTTTTCCTTGACCAGTTCATTCTGGCGGGCGCGGGCGCGCTCGATCAGGTCGCTGAGCTGGTTGTGATTCATTGATTTCAGGTCGATTGCCATTGTCGTCACCTCTGTAGTTTGCGTTCCGGAGCGTGAAGACAAATGCCGCTCCGGGGCGGGCGTGTTCCTGATCGGCCACAAGACCATCCCGGCGCTCCTGCCGCCGGCATGTTCTGCACCACGCAGCGGCGCTGCAGGGGTTCAGGACGATTCGGGCTTCCACGGATCAGCCTTCATTCGGCTGTCATTCCGAATCGGCATCCATTCCCGTTGACCTGGCGTCCCGGCCCCAATCAGTTGGGCGCATATTACAATAAACAAGGACGATAATCACGTGTGTCATTCGGCACATGCGACAGCATTCATTTACTGCCGGTGCGGTCGGAGTCAGGGCGCTGTCGCGCCACGTGCCGAATCGGGAGCAACCGTCGCCATTGCCTGCACGGGCCATTGGGCAGCGCCGTGCCGGGCCATTGCGATCAGGCCAGAAGGTCCAGTAGCCCGGCGTGATCGAGGCTGCGGTTTTCGCCTTCACCACGGCGGCGATATTCGAAGTGTCCGGCGGCGAGCCCGCGTTCGCTGACCACGACCCGATGGGGGATGCCGATCAGTTCGATGTCGGCAAACATCGGACCGGGACGCAGGCCGCGATCATCGAGCACCACGTCGAGCCCACGCGCGCCCAATTCCGCGGCCAGCTTCTCCGCGGCGGCGTCCACGTCGGCATTGTGCTTGGGGTTGATCGGGCAAATGGCGACCTGCCAGGGCGCCATCGGCTCGGGCCAGAGGATGCCTGCCTGGTCATGGTTCTGCTCGATTGCGGCAGCCACGATGCGGCTGACGCCGATGCCGTAACAACCCATCTGCATGACGCGCGCCTTGCCGGCATCGTCGAGCACCGTGGCGCCCATGGCCTCGGCGTAATTCGAACCCAGTTGGAAGACATGCCCGACCTCGATGCCGCGGGCAATCGAAAGTCGGCCCTTGCCGTCCGGTGCGGCATCGCCTTCGACGACCTTGCGGATGTCGGTGATGCGCGTGATGCGCGCGTCGCGCAGCCAGTTGGCGCCCCGCCAATGGCTGCCGTCCTGGTTGCCGCCACATACGAAGTCGGCCACGAGCGCCGCATCACGGTCCACGATGACCGGAATCGAATCGGGCAGGCCGACCGGGCCGATGAAGCCCGGTTGCGTGCCCGTGGCGGCAATGATCGCCGCTTCCTCGGCCAGCGCCACTTCGCCCGGCAGTTCGGCGAGCTTGCCCGCCTTGATCTCGTTGAGTTCGTGGTCGCCGCGCACGCACAAGGCCACCAGGCCTGTGTGGCCGCGCACCAGCAAGGTCTTGATGCATTGGGCGGGTGCCACGTCGAGGAAGTGCGCCACCTCGTCTATCGTCCTTTGCGTTGGCGTGGCGACCCGCTCAAGGGCCATGCCGGGTGCCGGCCGCGCACCCGTCGGCGCCAGCGCTTCGGCCTTTTCGATATTGGCGGCGTAGTCGGAGGCGTCGGAGAAGGCAATCGCATCTTCGCCGGAGTCGGCCAGCACCTGGAATTCGTGGCTGGCATTGCCGCCGATGGCGCCGGTATCCGCCTGCACGGCGCGGAAGCGCAGGCCCAGGCGCGTAAAGATGCGCGTGTAGGTGTCGTACATGTTCTGGTACTCGGCGGCGAGTCCTTCGGCGTCGAGGTGGAATGAATAGGCATCCTTCATCAGGAACTCGCGGGCGCGCATCACGCCAAAGCGCGGGCGGATCTCATCGCGGAACTTGGTCTGGATCTGGTAGAAATTGACCGGCAGCTGCTTGTAGCTCTTGAGCTCGTGGCGAGCGAAGTCGGTAATGACTTCCTCATGGGTCGGTCCGTAGCAGTACTCGGCTTCCTTGCGATCACGGATCTTGAGCAACTGCCCGCCGAACTTCTGCCAACGTCCGGTTTCATCCCAAAGCTCACGCGGCTGGATCGAAGGCATCAGCAGCTCGATGGCACCGGCCCGGTCCATTTCCTCGCGCACGACCCTCGCCACCTTGGCCAGTACGCGCAGGCCGAGCGGCGACCAGGTGTAGATGCCGGCCGCCAGCTTGCGGATCATGCCGCTGCGTACCATCAATTGATGGCTGGCGATTTCGGCATCGGCGGGAACTTCCTTGACGGTGGCCAGGTGGAAACGGGACAGGCGCATGGGAAACAGACCAATTGGCAGGGAACCGTCGATTCTAGCAGTGCGTATGAAGGACCCGGCGATGCTCCGCCAGCTGCGGCATGCCTTGCGCCCGTCAGGCCGATCGGCTGCGCGCCAGCGTGATCAGTCCCACTCCGGCGAGGATCACCGCCATCGCCACGATGTCCAGCGCATGCAGGGGTTCTCCGCCAAGCAGGAAGCCGATCAGCACGGCAACCGGCGGATTCACATAGGCATAGCTGGTGGCCAGGGCGGGGCGCACGGTGCCGAGCAGGTAGAGGTAGGCACTGAAGCCGACCAGCGACCCGGCCACGACGAGGTAGCCGATGGCCAGGCTGGCCTGAAGGTCTGGCGCAGCGGGCCATCGCTCGCCGACCAGCAGAGAAAAGGCCAGCAGTACCGCGCCGCCGGTCAGCATTTGCGCGGCCGTGTTCATGGCCGCCGGCGGCATGTTGCGACGCCGGCTCCAGATCGATCCGAATGCCCATGACGCCGCGGCGGTGAGCAGGGCCAGGGCGCCCAGCGGGGTGCCGCCCATGCTGCCACCCAGATTGAGCAGGATGACACCCGCAAAGCCGACGCCCAGGCCGATCCACTCGCGCTGCGCCGGCCATTGGCCGTAGATGCCGCCGAACAGGGCGGCGAACAGCGGCATGCTGGCCACCGTGACCGCTGCCAGGCCCGAGGTGACACTCTGTTCGGCAAAGCAGACGAGCCCGTTGCCGAGCCCGAGCAGCAGGGTGCCGGTGGCCGCTGCATTCAGCCACTGCATGCGCGTCGGTGCGGCCATGCCGCGCCAGCGCAGGAAGGCGAACAGCAGCGTGCCTGCACTCAGGAAGCGCACCGCGGCCAGCAGGAACGGCGGGTAACTCTGCAGCCCAACCCGGATGGCAAAGTACGTCGAGCCCCAGATGACGTACAGCGCAACCAGTGCCAGCGGCACCAGCAGGCGCGTCAGGCGCGCGCTGTCCGGGGCATCGGCATCGGTCGCGGGAACCGGGGTGGCGCTCATCGCGGGGGCCTCGCCGGCCTGCAAGGTGACATTGGAGAGGGAGCGCGCACCATGCAGCCATGCCGCGCGGGTTCAGGAAATGGCCCGCCTCAGCGGGGATCGGCCGGATCGCGCACGACGCGGTACTCGCCTTCGATGATGCCGCCAGGTGGCGGCCTGGCGGCATGCGTGGCCGGCTTGCCCCAGGCCATGCGCAGCCGCGCAATCAGCAGCCACGCGGCACCGACCGTGGCCAGCGCAACCAGCAGCATCAGGCTGAAAATGGCGACCGCGATCATTGCCGCGACCCCCAGCAAGCCAAGCAGCAGGCGCGCGAGGGGATGGCGCGGGCGCGGAACATGGAACATCGCCTGGAACATCAACCGCTCTCCGTATGCCAGAATGCCAGGCCTGCCGACGCAGGTACCCAGGTAGTTTGGGTCGTTGCGTGGCCTGGACAAGTGCCGAATGACCCATGAGCAGATCCGCAGCGCTATGCCGGCTTGACGACATTCCCGATGGCGATGCCATTGGCGTGCAGCTGGCTGACGGCGCGGGGGGTGCCGACCTCATCCTGCTGCGGCAGGGAGAGCGGGTATTCGCCTACTACAACGAATGCCCGCACGCGGGCCGCAACCTGGATTACGCGCCGGGCCGCTTCCTGGTGCGCAACGGTCGGATCACCTGCGCCGTGCATGGCGCGACCTTCGAGGTCGACGGCGGCGCCTGTTGTGGCGGCCCGGCGCGCAGCGGCCTGGTGGCGCTGCAGGTGGAAGTCGTCGCGGGCGCCGTGCACCTGTTGGGCGAAACGGTGCCGGCCAGCTAGCCCCGGCCGGAGATCGGCAGGCGCGCCGGCGCCGCGGATGCGCACGCCCCGGCCCGTCAGAACAGCAGGTTCACCGCCACCAGCATCACCACCAGCATCACCAGCGTGAGCGGGATGCCCAGGCGCAGGAAGTCGCGCGAGGTGTAGCCGCCGGCGCCGACGATGATCATCATGACCGGGTTGGCACTGGGGATGATGAACACGTTGGAGGTGGACAGCGCCACCACCAGTGCGTACACCGCCGGATTGCCGCCCGAAGCGAGGGCCACGTTGATGGCCATCGGCACCATCATTACCGCCGCGCCGACGTTGGAGACCACCTGCGCCAGCAGCAGGGTGATGACCGCGACCACCGTCTGCACGCCCCATTGGGGCCAGCTGCCAAGGTAACGCAGCACTTCCTGGGCGATCCAGGCGGCCGCACCGGTCGAGTCCATCGCCCAGCCCAGCGGGATCAGGCAGGCAAGGGTGAAGATGGTCTTCCAGTTGATCGCCCCATAGGCTTCGTCCATGTCGAGCACGCCGGTGAGCAGCATGCCGACCGCACCGATCAGCATGGCCACGGCCAGCGGAAGATTGGTGAACAGGCCCAGACCCAGGGCCAGACCGAAGAAGCCGACGGCGTGCCAGATCTTGCTCGGGCGCTGCTCTTCCTTGGGGAAGTCGGTGACGACGACGATGTCCTTGGACTGGGCGGTCTGCGCCAGATCGCGCCAGATGCTGTGCAGCACCAGGGTATCGCCCGCGCGCAGTTCCACCCCGCGCAAGTCTTCGCGAAACACCTGGTCGCCGCGGTTTACCGCCAGCACCGAGATGCCATAGGTCTTGCGCAGGCGCAGTTCGCCGATGCTCTTCTTGATCCAGCGCGAGTTGGGCGGTACCACCACCTCGGAAATGCCGGCGCGGGTCGGGTTGAACAGGTCGGCGAAATTGCGCAGCCGCGTCTGCACGTTGCAAAGCTGGGTATTGGCGAATTCGCCGATCGCCTCGCGCTTGCCCAATACGCCCAGCACGCTGCCGACCCAGATCATCTGGTCTCCGGGCGGTGCCAGGCGCGCCTCGTTGCCGGTCTTGAGCGCCAGGATCAGCGGCGCGCGATGCAGTTGTTCGACTTCGCCGATGCTCATGCCAACCAGCGGGCTGTCGGCGGTCACGGTCAATTCCGCCACTTCGCCGTCGATGCCGTAGGTTTCCGCGAAGTAGGTTTCGGTGCGCCCGGGTGTGACCTTCTGGCGGTCTTCCACATCCGGCAGCAGGCGGCGCGTGAACAGCGCCAGGAAGGCCAGTCCGGCCAGCAGCAGGGCAATGCCGATCGGCGTGATGGCGAACAGTTCGAACGGCTCGATGGTCTGCGCGCCGGGTGGCAGGTTGCGGTTGGCGCTGCTGATCAGGTCATTGAGCAGGATCAGCGGCGAGTTCGAGATCATCGTCGTGTTGGTGCCGCACAGGATGGCGCAGGCCATCGGCAGCAGCAGGCGCCTGAGCGGAATGCCGGTGCGCGCACTGACCCGGCTGACCACCGGCAGGAACAGCGCCGACAGCGCCTGGCTCTGGATCACCGAGGACAGGCTGCCGACCAGGGCATTGACGTAGAACGAGACGCGCGCCTCGACGCCGCCGGCCATGCGCAGGATGAACGCGGCCGCCTTGCCGAGCACGCCGGTGCGATCCAGCCCCGCACCCATGATCATGACCGCAATCAGCGACATCACCGCGTTGCCGGCGAAGCCCTGGAACAGCTGCTCGATCGGCAGCAGGCGCGTCACGCCGACGGCCACGATCACCAGCAGGGCGACCAGGTCCGCGCGAATCCATTCGAGCACCAGCATCAGCACCGTGAAGCCCAGCAGGCCGAACACGAGCATCATGTTGGTGGTGAGGGTCAGGCCGGCATCCATCGGGTCGGTTCGGGTCGGGAATCAGGTGCGCAGGTGGTCAGATGCGTTCATATACGAAATCCCATACGCCGTGTCCAAGGCGTCGGCCGCGCAGTTCGAAATGGGTCTCGATGCGCCAGGGCGGGCGGATCGACGGGTCCGCGTGACGGGCGTCCACGCGCCATTGCGGCATGCCCTCCAGCGCTTCGCGCATGTGTTCGGCATAGCCGGCCCAGTCGGTGGCCAGGTGCAGGCGTCCGCCGTCGCGCACGCGCGTGGCCAGCAGGGCAAGGAACGCCGGCTGGATCAGGCGCCGCTTGTGATGGCGCTTCTTGTGCCAGGGGTCGGGGAAGAAGATGCGCACCTCGTCGAGCGTGGCCGCTGCGAATTCGTCGCGCAGTACGTCCACCGCGTCGTGCGCATAGACGCGCACGTTGTCCACGTCGGCGTCCGCAAGGCCGTTCAGCAGCCGCCCGACGCCGGGCCGATGCACCTCGATACCGATGAAATCACGGTCGGGTTCGGCTTGCGCGGCATGCAGCAACTGCTCGCCATTGCCAAAGCCGATTTCCAGCACGCGAGGCGCGCGACGCCCGAACGTGCGGTCCAGGTCGCGAAGCGTACCGGTGTAGTCCAGGCCCCAGCGCGACCAGTGCAGGTCGAAGGCGCGTTGCTGGGCGGGGGTGAAGCGCCCTTGCCGCAGTACGAAGCTGCGGATCGGGGCGGCACGATCGTTGCGGTCGTCCATGTAGATGTACACACCTCGTTCTGGCAAGGGTCGAGCCATCATCCTCGCTGGCATGCCTGCATGCGCAGACCGGGTGGAATCACGTCTCGCCCCGGCGATGGGCGCAATGGTGCCTGCTTCGATGCCGGCCTGCATCGGATCAGGTCAATACCGGGGTTCCCTGCGCGTGTTGCATTATCCGCGCTTGGGGGCCTTGCTGGCGAGTGCGGTTGCCGCAGCCTGGCGGGCGCGCCGGCATGCCCCCTTGCGTGCGGGAAAAACCGACGGCACCGCCAGGGCGGTGCCGTCGGGTCACGGCGTTGGCTCAGTGCCGGTGGTCGTCGTCGTCGCGCTGTTTCGGGTGCGGGCGTTCGCGCTGGGCCGGTGGCTGGGCGCGTGCCGGCGGTGCGGCAGTGGGCTGGACGCGCTGCGGTTGCGGCGCGCTGCGCTGGGGCGCACTGGGTTGCGGTGCGCTGCGTTGTGGCGCCGGTTGTGGCCGCTGGTAGGTCGGTGGCGCGACCTGCGGGGCGCTGCGCGGTTCGTGGCGCTGTGGCGCTACCTGTGGCGCAGGTCGCGGCGCCTGACGCTGGGTCGCCGGCGGCCGGCTTTCGTAGCGTTGCGGTGCCACCTGCGGCGCGCTGCGTTGCTCGTGACGTTGCGGCGCGACCTGCGGGGCACTGCGCTGCTCGCGCTGCGGCGTGTATTGCGGCGCACTGCGTGGCGTGGCGGGGGCAGGCGGGCGGCTGCCTGCGTCACGTGGGGGGGTGCCGCGATTCTCCGGCGCGCGCGTGGGCGTGCTGCGAACGGCCGGGGCACGCTCCTGGCTGGCGCCACCGCGCTCGGCAGGGCTGCTGCGCAGGTTCTCGTTGCGGGGCGCATAGCGCGACGATGGCAGGGCGCCCGAAGGCAGGGCCTCACGGGTCGGCACGCTGCGCGTCGGCGCGCTGCGCTTGCCCTCGTCGGTCTCCCTGGGCGCACGGCTGGGCGGCGTCGCGGGTTGCGGCACGCTGCGGCTTGGCGCGGTGCTGCCTGGCGGGGCCGTACGGCTCGGCACGCTGCTGCGTTCCGGCGCGCTGCGGGTCGGCGCCGTAGTGCCTGGCGGGGCTGCGCGGCTCGGTACGTTGCTGCGCTCCGGCGCGCTGCGGCTTGGCGTGACGGCCTCGCCCGGGCTGGCGCGCCGCGTCGCGCCACCCGCTTCTGGCGTGGCGCGCGTGGGCGCACTGCCGCGCACCTCGCCGGTTGCCGTGCGGGCCGAACCCGGGGCCGGTGCACGCATCGGCAGTGGTTCGGCGCGCGCCGGTGCATCACGGCCGACCACCTGCACGCGCTCGCGTGTCGGAGCCCCGGCCACCGGCTTGCGTGCGGCGGCGAGCTCTTCCATCTGGCTGCGCTGCAGCGGTTGTGCGTTGTTGCGCTCGATCGCACGCAGGCGCGTGTCGACCGGCACTGGCCGCGGCGGCGGGGCGGTGCGTGCCAGCACGGTGCGGTTGGCCAGCGCAGCCGGCGGCGCGACCCGCGTGTTGGCGGAGATGGGCGCAATGCTGGCGCGCACCGGGGCCACGTTCAGCTGGTTGACCACGCGTGTATTGCGCAGCTCGTTGGCACTGACGCGAACGCGCGATTGCAGCACCGGGCGCGAGTTGACGAACACGTCGCGTGACACGGCCGTCACGGCCGCGGGGCTGCGCAGGTAGGCGTAGTTCACGCCGGTCAGCGGCCGCCCGCGCGAGTAGTCGTTGTAGACGTTGGTGATGTGGGTGTGATTGATGTAGGTCGTGTTGTTGATGTTGATGTTCACGAAGTAGTTGCGCGAGGTGCGATACCAGGGCACGTAGACGTCGCGCGGGCCGAGCGGGAACCAGCCCACCGGGCCGCCGATGCCGACGGAAATGCCGCTGCCCCAGCCGCTGCCCCCGACGAAGGCGACCATGGCCGGCGAGTAGATCGCCACGCTGACGCGCGGGCCCGGGTACCAACCCCAGCGACTGCCGGCATAGACCCAGCGGCCGTAATGGAACGGTGCAAAGCCCCAGGGCGCCGTATCGATCCAGGTCCAGCCCCACGGGTCGATCCACGACCAGTGGCCGCTGCGATAGGGCGCCCAGCCGACCGCCACGCGCGTCGGGTACCAGACCGCGCCGTAGTCCGGCGTGCTGCTCCAGCTGCCGTAGCGGTCGAGGTCGGCGTAACCGATCATCGATTCGGGGACGTAGCGGCTGGAAATCGAATTCTGGTAGCGCGAATTGCGTTCCATGCACCAGCGATCGAAGGGATCGTTGCGGGGAATGTCGAGGATCTCGTAGTCGCGCAGGGCCGCGTCGTAGAAGCGGTAGGAGTTGCCCGCGCGCACGGCGTAGCTGGCGTTGTTCTCGCCGTACACGTCGCCGCTGCCCTCGAACACGGTCACCATCGTCGAGTCGCCTGCCGGCGCGATGTCGATGCGGTAGTTGCCAGGCTGGCGCACCACGAAGGCGAGGGTGGGCGTGTCGATCTCGTAGCTCTGGCCCTGGCCGAGGCTGCGCACGTCCAGGTTCATCACCCCGCCGGTCAGTTCGATCTGCGCGAAGGCACTGTCGAGGTTCAGGAAGTTGAAATTGCTGCGCTCATCGAGCCGGATGGTGGCGCCGCCCAGTTCGAACTCCACGCGCGAGTCACGATCCGTATAGACCTGGTCGCCGGTGACCAGCGGCCGGTTGAGCGACACTTCGACCCAGCGGTCGCTGCCGGCCGGCTGGAAGCTGACGTTGCCACGCAGGTAGCTGATGCGGGCGACGCGGTCGGGCGGGTCGGCCAGTGCCAGGCTGCCCCATCCGCAGAAGATGAGGATCAACGCAGCGGCGCACCAGAGGCGGAAGTTGCGAAGATTCATGTTGGACATCTTGGATTTCTCCTGCGGACTGGTCGGTGGCACCGGAACACCCCGGTGCATCGTCGCACTAAACAAGTGTGCCCGCAGGGGAATGATGTGCCGATCGACGCTGAACGCTCGCCTTCCGCTGCCCGGGCTTTGCGCACGTTTACGTTGCTGCACAATCGCTTGCAGGTGGCGTGCGCGAATGTCTTGTAGCGCCGTGCCGCGCCCGCTAACCTTTTCCCATGCCGCGGGTGTAGCTCAATGGTAGAGCAGTGGCTTCCCAAGCCTCCGACGTGGGTTCGATTCCCATCACCCGCTCCAGCTCGCGAGGCAGGTGGACGAGCAGGCGCGCCGGGCCTGGATGCGGCGCGGCGGCGGCACGCCGATGAAGCATGGTGCTCAGCCCGGCGCGATGGCTTGTGCCGTCAGCGCAGGGTCCTTTCGGGATGTAGGAATCGCGATGAAGCTGGCGATCCTGTCGCGCAACAGCCGCCTGTACTCCACGCGGCGCCTGGTCGAGGCGGGCCGCGCGCGCGGCCATCGCGTGCGAGTGCTCGATCCGCTGCGCTGCTACATGCGCATCGCCCACGATGGCTTCACCGTCCACTACGGCGGGCGCGAGCTGAAGGGCATCGACGCCATGATCCCGCGCATCGGCAACTCGATCACCTTCTATGGAACGGCCGTGGTGCGCCAGTTCGAGCTGATGGGGGTGCGCACGCCCAATGGTTCGGATGCGATCTTGCGCGCGCGCGACAAGCTGCGCGCGCTGCAACTCCTCGCCCGCGCCGGGCTGGACCTGCCGGCGACCGTGTTTGGCGACAATCCCGATGACACCAGCGACCTGCTGGCCCTGCTGGGCGAGCCGCCGCATGTCATCAAGCTCAACGAGGGCGCGCAGGGCGAGGGCGTGCTGCTGGCCGAACGGCGCGCATCCGCCAAGGGCATGATCGAGGCCTTCCGCAGCCTGTATGCGGATTTCATCGTGCAGGAATTCATCGCCGAGGCCGGCGGCGCGGATCTGCGCTGCTTCGTGGTGGGCGATCGGGTGGTGGCGGCCGTATGCCGGCAGGCGCCGGAAGGGGATTTCCGCGCCAACCTGCATCGCGGCGGCAGCGCCAGTGCGGTCGAGTTGAACCCGGCGGAAACCGCCGTCGCCGTGCGTGCGGCCCAGGTGATGGGCCTGGGGGTTGCCGGCGTGGATCTGCTGCGCTCCAGCCGCGGCCCGCTGGTCCTGGAAGTGAACTCGTCACCCGGCCTGCAGGGCGTGGAGGAAGCCACCGGCATCGACGTGGCCGGTGCCGTCATCGAGCACCTGGAGGGCCTGGATGCGGGCCCGCCACTTCGGCGCGATGACTACGATAATCGTCGTTGACAGCGCGTTCGACTTTCTCTAGCATGTGTACGAGTCTTCTCGTAACGTGACCCTGCCGTCGGCGACCGATTGCGTGTGTGGAGACCATCCTTCCCGATTCCCGCCATTGGAGTGACACCCCCATGTCCCACGCTGCCATCCCGCGCGCGTTTGCCCTCGCCCTGTGTTTCGCCCTTGCCATGCCGGCCGTCGTCCAGGCCGCGGCACAATCGGGCTGGAAGTTCGCCGTCGACACGCCTGCCGAGTTCGAGGTGCAGGCGGCCGAGGTGCGCAAGGAGATGAGCACCGATGGCAGGTACGGCGCGATCAGCGTCGATGACCGCAACGCGGTGGAAGCCGACCTCAAGCGTATCGACGACCTGCTCGAATCGAAGGGTTCCGTCAAGGCCCTGAACGACCAGGAGCAGGTGGATTTGATGAATGCCCAGGAGCGCATCAACGCGGTATTGACCAAGAACGATGGCAACCGCCTCATCTGCACCATGGAACAGCGCACCGGCACCAACTTCAAGAAGAAGGTATGCCAGACTGCCCGCCAGCGCGACCAGATTCGCGAGGATTCGCAGAAGGCGCACCTGGATTCTTTTCGCCTGCACCAGCCGGTGCCTCCCGAAAGCGCCAGGGGGTTCTGAGTTCGCGATCCGATTCCTGATTCCCGACAAGTAGTCGACGATGGAGGCGCCAGACTTTGAATCTGTCCTGCAAGCCGGAAGTTCCGGGCAAGCCCACCGAGGCCGAACTGGCGATCCTCAACGTGTTGTGGGAGCGCGGCGAAGGCACCGTCCGCGATGTCTTCGACGCGCTCTATCGCGATGAGGGCGGCGGCTACACCACTGCCCTGAAACTGCTGCAGATCATGCATGGCAAGGGCTTGGTGCGGCGCGACGATTCGGAACGCGCGCACGTGTATTCGGCCGCCGTGAACAAGCAGCGCACGCAGAAGCGCTTCCTGGCCGACATGGTGCAGCGCGTGTTCGATGGCTCGCCCTCGCAACTGGTGCTGCAGGTGCTGGGTGGGCGACCGCAGGCGACGCGGGAAGAACTCGACCAGATTCGCGCTCTGCTCGATGCGTTGGACGGAGGCGACCGATGAGCGTGCTCGGGCCGGATTCCTGGGCCGTCCTGCTGGCGCTCGGCTGGGCGCTGCTGCATCTGCTCTGGCAAGGCGTCCTCGTCGGCGTCGCGCATGCCCTGCTGCGCGCCGTGCTGCCGCGTTCGGCGAGCCATGCGCGCTACGCTGCAGGGCTGGGCGCGCTGGCGGTGCTTGTGCTGCTTCCGGTGGCCACCTTCGTCCATCTGTTGGACGGCTTCGCGCCCGCCGTCACCGTGGCTTCCGCGGGAGTCCTCGCTGCAGATGGCGCCGTGCAGGCCGGCCCCGGCTGGGCGCTGGCAGGCGGCGAGGGCAGCCTGGCGGTGTGGGTGGTGGCGCTGTGGCTGGCCGGCGTGCTGGTCGTGGCCATGCGCTCGCTGAACCAATGGTGCCAATTGCAGCGCACCTTGCGCCGTTGGGCGCGACCCGATGCGCGCCTGGCCGCCCAGCTGGCCTCGCTGGCGCGGCGTTTCGACTATCGCGGCCCGCTGCGTGTCCTGGTGTGCGAACGGATCGATACGCCCACCCTGATCGGCTGGCTGCGGCCGGTGATCCTCATGCCCGCAGCCATCGCCCTGCGCTTTCCGCAGGCGCAGATCGAACACATCCTGGCCCATGAGCTCGGCCATCTGTGCCGCCGCGACCACCTTTTCAACTTGCTGCAGACGCTGGTCGAGACCCTGCTTTTCTACCACCCGGTGGTGCACTGGATCGCCCGCCAGGTACGCGAGGATCGGGAGGTCTGCTGCGATCTGCTGGTGCTGGCGCGCACTGGCGGGGCGCCCTGCGACTATGCCCGCACCCTGGTTGCGCTGGAGGAGTTGCGCCAGCCACCGGTGCGCCTCGCACTGGCGGCCAACGGCGGGGTGCTGCTCGACCGCGTGCGTCGCATCGTGGGCGCGGTGCCGGACCACCGCAAATCCGTCTCGCGCCGGTTCTTGCTGGTGCTGGTCGCCTGCCTGGTGGTGGCCGTGGCCGGCTTCTCCCGCCTGCAGCGCCAGGCCGTGGTACGGGTGCAGGGCCCGGACGCGCCACGGGTCGACCTGGCGCTGGACATGCCGGCAGCGGGCGATCTGGTGCCCGCGGTGTCGGCGCGCGTGCAGCTGGCCGGCAATCCGCGCATCCGCGCACCGCACGATGACGTTGCGGCTCCCGCGCCATCCAACCTGGCGGCTGGCGAGGCGACGCCTGCGCGCGTCGCTGCCCGATCGCCAGTCGCAACCGTGTCCGTGCCGGCACGTGCGCCGCCACCCCCACCGGCCGCTGCCCCGCCAGCCTTCGCCCCGGTCGCCGCCGCCCGCGAGCCCAGTCCGGGCAGCGCGTCTGGAGCGACGTCCGCGCCGGGCGGCCAACCCGCGCTTGCCGCAGCGCCCGCCACGGAGGACGTGCCGCGCCTGGTCGCCGTGCAGGTCGTGTCGCCGGAATACCCCTTCGACGCACATGCGGACGGGGCGCAGCGCGTCGAGCTGGCGTTCCGGGTTCGCCGTGACGGCAGCGTGCGCGATATCGAGGTACTTTCCGGGCCGCGCGAACGGTCCTTCGCGCAGGCGGCCGAACGTGCACTCGGCAAGTGGCGCTTTGAACCGGCGTCGGCGATGCCCGGCACGCGATACCGGCAGGCCTTCGAGTTTGTCCTGCCTGGCCAGCAGGGCGCCAACGCGGACCTTGGGTGCGTCCGCAAGACCGGGTCGATGCTGTGTCGACACGCGGGCGCACCGGAGGAGGAAACGGGCGCTACCGTGGCGTCCGGCAGCAGCGCAAGTGCACGCGCCGTGGGTGTCTGACGGCGTGTCGCCGCGATCGGATCTGTCCTGCGTCGCGCTTAACGCAACCCTCCGCTCGTCTTAACGACGCCTTAATAGGCGCGTGCCTATATTGATTCGACCGTGGTTTGTCCGACACTCCAAGTCAGGTTCCGTGACTGGCAGATTACGGTATCGGGGCAGTAGCTTTTTTGGCCCAGGCAAGGCGCGTTCCCCCAATGGCGCCTTCCTGGGCCATTTTCTTGATCGCTGCTGCTCCTCGGCTTGAAGCCGCGCCGTCGCGTCCCCATCCCTTGTGTGTTGCGGCTTTCGCGTTAAGCTAGGCGCGCCATGCGTATCCTCGTCATAGAAGACAACAGCGACATTGCAGCCAATATCGGTGATTTCCTTGCCGATCGTGGGCATGTCGTCGATTTTGCCGGTGACGGCGTCACCGGCCTGCACCTGGCGGTAGTCAACGAATTCGATGTGATCGTGCTCGACCTGGGCCTGCCCGGCATGGACGGACTGGAAGTGTGTCGCAAGCTCCGCGAGGAGGCCAAGCGCCAGACCCCGGTGCTCATGCTGACCGCGCGCGACACGCTGGACAACAAGCTCACCGGCTTCGATTCGGGCGCCGACGACTACATGGTCAAGCCTTTCGCGCTGCAGGAGCTGGCGGCGCGCCTGGAGGTGCTCGGCCGCCGCGGCAAGGGCAACAAGAGTCGCCTGCTGCAACTGGCCGATCTCACCTACAACCTGGACACCCTGACCATCAGCCGCGCCGGCAAGCAGATCCAGCTGAACCCGATTGGCCTGAAACTGCTGCAGTCGCTGATGGAATCGGCACCCTCGGTGGTGACCCGTCAGGAACTGGAAACGCGCGTGTGGGGCGAGGAATTGCCGGACAGCGATTCCCTGCGCGTGCACATCCACGGCCTGCGTGCGGCAATCGACAAGCCCTTCGACAAGCCGCTGATCCAGACCCGCCACGGCATCGGCTATCGCATGGTCGATCCGGATGCGCTACCGACGTAGGCTCCGCTCCCGCATCATCATTTCCTTCGCGCTGTTCGGGCTCAGCCTGACGGCGCTGTTTGCCGTGTCCACGGTGTACATGCGCACGCGCCTGGAAGGGCAGCTGATCAACACCACGCTGGAACGCGAGGTCAAGCGCTTCGTCGATTTCAAGCGCCACAACCCCGACCCCAACGCGCCGTGGACGATGAGTGTCTATTTCGTCGACATCTTCGCGGCGCGCAAGTTTTCCAACGTGCCCTTCGCCTGGCAGAAGTACACCACGGGCGTTTACGACATCGAGGACATTGGTCGCGATGGTCGCGTGCGCCCGTTCAAGCTGGCCGTCTACAAGGACAAGGACTACTGGGCCTTCCTGCGTTTCGACGTGAGCACGCAGAAACTGAGCGAGCGCCAGTTGCTCACGGTGTTGATCGCCACCGTTGCGGCGTTCGCCATCCTCTCGTTGCTGATCGGCTTCTGGCTGTCGGCGCGGGTGATGAGTCCGGTGACCGATCTCGCCCGTCGCGTGCGCGAAATGAGTCGCACCGGCAAGCCCGAACGCCTGATGGCGCATTTTGCCGACGACGAGGTGGGGCAACTCGCCGCCGCGCTCGATGATTACTCGACCCGCCTCACCGAAATGGTCGAGCGCGACCGCGAATTCAACGCCGACGTCAGCCACGAGTTGCGCACGCCGCTGGCCGTCATTGCCAGTACCACCGAGCTGCTGCAGACCTCGCCGGATCTGGCCGACAAGCCGCGCGAGCGGCTCAAGCGCATCGAACGCGCGGTGCGCCAATCGACTGAGCTCATCGACGCACTGCTGCTGCTTTCACGCCGCGAGCGCCAGGCGCCCACCGATGGCGAGACCACCGACGTCGCGCGCACGGTCGAGCTGATCGTGGATGCGCAACGCCCGCACCTCGCCAACAAGCCGGTCGAGGTGAGGGTCGAGATCGACGAGCCCCTGGCCGTGGCGGCACCTTCCTCGGTCGTTTCGGTGGCGTTGGCCAATCTCATCGGCAATGCCTTCAAGTACACGCCCGCGGGCGAAGTCATCATCACGGTCGGGCACGGCCGCGTCACCGTCGAGGACACCGGGCCGGGCATCAAGCCGGAAGATGCCGAGAGGCTGTTCGAGCGCGGCGTGCGCGGGACCCACGTCGGCAAGGGCGGCGGCCTGGGTCTGGCCATCGTCCGCCGCCTCTGCGAACTCTACGGCTGGAAGGTTTCGCTCGCCCCGCGCCCGCAGGGCGGCGCAACGGCGACGTTGGACTTGCGACTCGATTCCTGAAGGATCATCGGCGCAGCGCGTCTCGCGTCCTGCGCCCGTTGAGCCATTCGGGAGCGCTGGCAGGCAAGTTCCGCCGATTTCAATGATTCTGGCGGGTTCTGCACAACTTCTGGCGGCTTTCGTCAAACCCGCGCGCGCGATTCTTGCCAACCTGCATGCCACCCGCGCTGCCGGATTGACCCGCCATGCCGAAACCCCCGCCGCCGCGATCCCACTCGGATCTGCTCTGCCAGGAACTCTATGCGCTGAGGGATGCCGTCGCCACCAGCAAGCAGGAGAAGGAGCCGGCTGCGGAACCCGATGGAGCAGAACGGAATCACGAACCCAATGAGCTGCCACCCGCCGGGGAGCAGCCCGCACCGGAAGGATGGCGATGAGCGCGGCGCGCGCACCCGGCTATCGGTGTGCAGCGCGGACCGGGTCCGTTTGCGCCGCCCCCAGCACATCGAGCCGGCATCGCCTGCGGATGGCAGCGCCCGGCGCCCCGCCCGTCGCCTGCCCCATCGCCCACCCATGCAACTGTCGGCGGCACCGGCTTGTGCACAATCGGCCGCAGATCGGGTTGAGCGCTCAGGTTTCCACACTTTGTACGTTTGAAGATGGATTGCTTTGGAAAGCATTACACGCTGGCGCGCAAGATTCACAATTCGTTTCATGTGGGCACTTGTAGATGTGGCGTCACAAACACAAACGGAGGCAAGGCATGAGAACGCAGTTCAGAGCAGCACTGACCACACTCTTGGCGGCAGGAGGCATCCTCTGGGGCAGCGCGGCGCTTGCCGCATTTCCCGCGCCGTACTGTGTGCGCGGCTACGCCAGTAACGTCGAGCCGATCACCCTGGTTGAAATCGACGGAATCGAGAACGTCACGCCAGGCGCATTGAATGGTTCGCCGGCGAACGAGGATTTCACTGCAATCGTGGGTGAGCTCGCCCCGGGCGCCAGTTACATCATAAAGGTGCAGGGCAATACGGATGGCAACTTCCGCAACGCAATCGCGGTGTACTTCGACTGGGACCAGGATGGCAGCTTCAGTGCCAGTGAAGGCTATTTCATCGGTGTCCTGGAAAATTCGACAGGCGCGGATGGCAAGACCGTGTCGGCATCCATTCCCGTACCCTCTACGGCAAGCCTCGGCCAGACACGCATGCGGGTCACGAAGCAGTACACCTCTTCCGCTTCGCCCACCATTGAAGATGCCAAGGCCTGTGGCACATCTGGCTTTGGCCAGGCCGAGGATTACACCATCGATATCGATCCCAATGCATTCATTGCGCCAGACCTTGCACTCGCGATCAGCCCGTCAAGTGCGCAGGTGGGCGCGCCGGTATCGCTGACGGTCATGCTCGGCAACAGCTCGCCGGAATCATCGTGGCTGACCGACGATTTCCGGGTGACACTCCCGGATGGCCTGACCTTTTCCAATATGCATGCGGATTGTCACGGCACGATTGTTGCCGACGACGGGAGCGATGTCCTGCTATTTGAATATGATGGCGCGATTCCTCCTGGAGGATGCATTATCACTGCGGACGTGACCGCCAGCGCAGGCGGCCAGTTCGAGATCCAGACGGGTACGCTTTATACACATCAGGGCAACGCGGATCCCGTTTCCATCGGCTTTCTGGCCACCCAGGGCGATGCGGAAGTGACCTATGCAACCGATTTCGAGGAGTTTCCGCTGGGTCCCGTGGATGGACAGGCAGGCTGGATTGCCCGCTATTTCAACGTCGTGTCCGATGAGCCCCGGGCTGACGAGTCCATGCGGTCCGGCAAATTCGTGCAGGGCCTCAGCAAGAGCTCGCCAACGTCGGAGAATACTCCGATGATCCGCTCACCATGGTTCTGCTGCTTCTGGAGATCAATGGAGCCGGAGGCATCCGAGACACTCTACATGTCCGTCGCGGCCAACCTGCGCATCTCCCGCAACATCAGTGGAGCCAGTTGGCAACTCGAGCCGGAGGACCCTGACACGAGCCGCATCACGACGAGGGTGCAGTTTGATCGGTCGGCGGAGCGAAAGATCCGGGCAGTCAAATTCGATGCCGGCGGCGAAATCACACCAGTTGATACTGGCGCCCAATGGCCGGTCGACACGGATTTCAGGTTCAAGGTGATCGTCAACCGCGGCAACGGCGCGCTCAAGCTGTGCATGGACGACACGGAAATCTATTCGGATGCGAGCGGTGCTGGTACCTTGGCACGCAGCATCAAGCAGCTCACGATGGCGCAGGTGGTAGGGCCAGGCCAGACCGAAAACAACACCTTCGACATCGACGATCTTGAGGCCGAGAGCACGCCCTACGGCAGCTGCGACGGGCTTGCGGTGGCGGTTGAGGTCGCAGCCAGCGTCGGCACCGGCTCGGGCAGCATTGTCCCGGGCGGCGTGCAGTCGTTCCAGGAGGGCGATACTCCCAGCTTCAGCCTTCTCCCGACAGGCGGCCACCAGATCGTCAATGTGGTTGGCACGTGCTCCGGCTTCCTCGTTGACAATACCTTCACCACGTATCCGTTGGCGGGCAACTGTACGATCGTTGCGAACTTCGGTCCGGGTGGGGAACTTCCCGACGACATCTTCGCCAACGGTTTCGACTCGTAGGGCATGCACCCGGGCCCGCAACGGTGCGGGCCCGGGCCGGCTGGCGAGTGCACGGCCACGTGGCACGGCGCCCAAGTGAAAGGGCCCAAACGCCGCGGCGCCTTGGGTTGAAGGCGCAGTGACACGCGGCGGCCAAGTAGGCCCCTCGGCGGCAAAGTGAGGGTCGCGGTCGATCACGGTCGGTCAAGGCTGCGTCACCGTCGAGGCCACCGGACCCGGCATCAGCCGGAAGATGCCGAGGCTGTTCGAGCGCGGCGTGCGAGGTACCCAGGTCGGCAAGGGCGGCTGCCTGGGCCTGGCCATCGTGCGTCGCCTCTGCGAACTCTATTGCTGGCAGGTCTCCGTTGCGCCGCGACCGCAGGGTGGCGCGACGGCCACGCTGGATTTCCACCTGACACGCTGGCGTGCGTCGCACGTGCCGACGAGAACGGCACCGTGCGGTTTGCCGCAGCAATGGATTGGCCTGTCGCGGCCAGCAGTGGTTGCGGCGCGCGTCCGGGGCTGTGGACATGCATTTTGGGCAGCGCCTGAAGGTTGGCCGGCAACGGATCGGGCACACGAGCGGATCTCTCGCGGCCGGCGCAATGCCAATCGCCGATCGGATGCAGCGAGTCGGGGAAAGGGCGATACTCCCTTCGCCATGGGGATCCGAAGTTCGTGCGCGCGTGTCGCGCGTCGTTTTCGATCGATCAGCTGCCACCGACTTCCGGGGTGGCTGTTACCCGTCTGCCTGATTGCCATTGCGCCCGCGCTCGCCCAGCCGTCGCAGGCGACAAGCGGGGAAGCCTCCGCACAATACCTGGTAGACCACTGGACGACGGCACACGGATTGCCGGTCAACGGCATCAATCGCGTTCTGGTGAGTCGCTCCGGCTACGTGTGGCTGGCGACCTTCGATGGGCTGGTGAGGTTTGACGGGCACCGGTTCACCGTCTTCCGCTCGGGGCCAGCGCATCCAAATCTTCCCGACAACCGCATACTCGATCTGATCGAGACGGCGCAGGGCGAGCTGTGGATGCTCACCGAGGGCCAGCAGCTGTCGCACTTCGACGGGCGGGCTTTTCATGCCGGGGAAGACACTGCCGGGTTGGCGGCGACGCAGTTCGAAAACATCACCGCAGACGAGTTCGGCGCGATCTGGGTTTCCTGGCCCGAGGGACTGGCAATGCGCCGGATGGATGCCAGCTTCGCGCCGATTGCCGGGAGCGAGGCCTTGGGCACCATCCATGAGGTGCGGGTGGTTGCCCCCGGGGCAGGCTGGGTGTCCGCAGAACATGGGCTCGCCCTGATCGCGAACGAACAGGTGCTCCGTGTCTTGGACCGGTCCGACGGAGTGCCGCTCCCGGTGCTGTCGTCGGTTGTCGATACTCGCGGGCGTCTTTGGGCTGCGGGGAGCACGCAGGTGGTGCGCGGCAATCCAGGTGGACCGCTCCAGCTCGTAGTGGGAGGGGCGAAATTCTGGCGTCTCGGAGCTGCAGGTGACGAGGTATTCATCCATGGTGAGCAGGATGAATACACGATCGACGTCAATGACGTGATCCATCATCGTGTGCGTGATCCTTCCTTTCAGGGAATCGATCGAGAGACGCTCGTACGGCGAGATGGGGAGGGAAACCTGTGGCGCAATCGTCTGGATCGTCTCGATTACAACGGTACGCCGGTCTTCGAGCCGCCATGCAAGATCAACGACTTCTCATTTGGTGCTGATGGCGCAATCTGGGTTGCCACTGCTTGCGATGGCGTGTTCGAGTTACGTCCTCGAAACGTTTTTTCCCTCGCCCATCTGGATGGGGTCCAGCTGAGCAGCGTCTATAGCCTCGGCCAAACAGCCGATGGTGCGCTGTGGATCAGCACGTTGAACCAGGGCATCGCCAGACTTGCCCCGGATGGGGCGGTTTCCTGGCTCCGCAGCGAGCACGGCGGGTTCGGCATGGGGCAACATGTCATCGAGATCGGCCCGCAGGAAGAAACGTGGGTGGGCTCGTGCCGGGTCTTCGCGCACGTGCAATGCGCGACCCCTGAAGACTGGCCCCTGGCAGTTGGCCGTGGCACTGAAATCCAGTCCATCCATCGAAGTCGTGATGGCACGTTGTGGGTTGGTGGGCGCGGCTTGTGGCAACAGGATCCGTCCGGGCGCTGGCATTCGATGGCCGAGTCGAGCGGGCTCGCCAGCGGGCCGATCCGCGACCGCATTCGCGCCATTATCGAGGTCGAGGACGGCAGCTTGTGGTTTGCCACCCGCGGGAGAGGGGTGCTGCGGCGAAGCACCGATGGTCGGTTTCGTCTGTTCACCACGGAAGACGGCCTTTTCAGCGCGTCGATTCGCGCAATGCGGTTGGACGACCGACAGCAACTCTGGATTGCTACGGAGGATCGGGGCCTGTGTCGCATGCGCAATCCAGGCGCGCCTCTGCCGGACATCCAGTGCATCGACCGCAAGCAGGGACTGTGGTCGGACAGCCTGCACCAGCTTCTTTTCGATGACGCCGGGCGGATGTGGATCAACAGCAATGACGGAATCTTCGCGATCGGCATCGAGGCGCTCGATGCGGTGATCGACGGAAGAACCGACCGGGTATACCCCCAGGTCTACACCGAGCGGGACGGTTCGCCGAACCGGGAAGGTAACGGCGGAATCGACAATGCCGGTATCCGCCTTGCTGACGGGCGTATGGCGTTTCCCACGCAGGGCGGCGTGGCGTTGCTGGACCCGCGCGATCTGCCGCCGCCCAGGGTCGAAGTGCGCGCGGTATTCGAATCCCTGATCCTGCCGGACGGACGCAGCATGGTCGCGAGCCCGGAGATGCAGTTGTCCCGCGGGACCAGGAACTTCACCCTGCAATACACCGGCCTGGCCCCGCAATTGACCGCGCCGGCCTACTTCCGCTACCGGTTGCTGCCCGATCAAGGCTGGACCGACGTGGGCGGCGCGCGCCAGATCAGTCTCAGCAATCTTGCTCCAGGTTCGCGCACGATCGAACTGGTCGCACTGGGTAGCGCCGGTGCTGCCGGTTCCGTGGCGCAGATCACCGTCGGCCTGCCCTATCACGTGCATGAAACCCCGGCGTTTCGCCTTGGCGTTCCGATGTTGCTGCTGCTGGGCGGAGTCGCCTGGGTGCTGTACCTGCGCCACCAGGGCCGCATGCGCCAGCGGTTGCTGGAGCGCAGCGTCGCCGAGCGCACCGTCGAACTCCAGGGCGCGCTGGTCACGGTCAACGAACAACGCGATCAGATCGAACGCCTCGCCCAGAGCAAGGCGCGATTTTTCGCCAATGTCAGCCACGAACTGCGCACGCCGCTGGCGCTGTTGACCGGTCCCATTGACGACTACGTCGACGGTCGCCCGCCTTCCGGTCAGCTGCTGGCTGCCATGCAACGCAACGCCCATCGCCTGGAGCGCCTGATCGGCCAGTTGCTGGATCTCGAGCGCATCGATGCCCGGCGCTTTCCCTTGCGCCCGCAGCGCCTCGATCTGGTGGCCCTGGTGCAAGAAAGCGTCACGGCGTTCCGGCCACTGGCCGAACACGAAGGAATTTCATTGCTGCAGAACCTGCCCGACCAGCCGACAGCGGTCTGCGGCGACAGCGAACAGTTGATGCGGGTAATTGGCAATCTGCTCTCCAATGCCCTCAAGTTCAGCCCGGCCGGCGGGCAGGTCAAGGTTTCGCTGCGTGGAACGGACCCGGATACCGTCGAACTGCGCGTGGACGATTCCGGTCCTGGTGTCGCCGAGGCGTGGCGCTCACGCATTTTCGACCGCTTCTCGCAGATGGGCAGCGAAGCCACCCGCCGGCGCGAAGGCGCCGGGCTGGGACTGGCCTTGTGCCGTGAAGTCGCCGAACTCCATGGAGGTCGCCTTTACGCCACGGACGGTCGCCTGGGAGGTGCCGGGTTCGTATTCGAGTTGCCGTCCCCTGCGCGTTCACCACTGTCCGTTGCCACCGAGAACCTGGCACACAGCGTGACTTCCACGCATGCCGAACCGCCAGAAGCAACGAACGCGCCGCCGGGCACGCATCCGCCCGCGCTGCCGGCCGCTGCAGGCGCGAGTGGCACGGGTGCGCAAACGCTCACCGCGCCTGAGCACGCGGACACCCGCCCGCTGGTGTTGTTGGCCGAGGACAATCCGGATTTGCGGGCCTATCTTGCCGGTGTGCTGGCCGAGCACTACCGGGTCGTTGCCGCGGCGGATGGCCAGATCGCGCTGGAACAGGCCCGCAGCGAGCCGCCCGATCTTGTGGTCACCGACTTGATGATGCCGAACCTCGATGGCCTGGGGCTCGCCGCAGCGATGCGCAAGGAGGTTGCCCTGGCGGGTGTCCCGATCGTTTTCCTGACCGCGCGCGCGAGTGATTCGGACCGTGCGGCAGGCCTGGCCGGCGGCGCTGACTACTACCTCACGAAGCCATTCGACAGTCGCGTGTTGCTGGCACAGCTTGGTGCCGCGCTGCGCGCCTGCCACCGGCTGCGTGAGCACTATGCCAGCCAATCCGGCAGTGCGGTTGCGGCCAAACCAGCGCGCAGTACGTTCGTCGCGCACCTCGAGCGGGCTTTCGCGGCCCATGCCCACGACCCTGAATTCGGTGTACCAGCACTGGCTGTTGCCATGCACATGAGCGAATCGGCGCTGCGTCGCCATTGCCGTGATGAATGCAACGCCTCGCCGGGTGAATTGCTGCGCCGCTTCCGCCTGGAGCGCGCGCGTGCGCTGCTCGCTGAAGGCGCCGGCACCGTGTCCGAAGTCGCCTATGCAGTTGGCTATAGCAGCTTGTCTGCGTTCAGCCGCGCCTATCGCGACCAGTTCGATCACGCGCCCACCCAAGCGTAAGCGACGCGCCGTGATGTGGCCAGGGCATGACGGCGCCTTGCCGGGTGGTGTCGGGAGTCCTGCGTGGCCGTGCGTGCCGCCATTCTGGTGGGTTCTGCACAACATCTGGCGGCTTATGTCAAACCTGCGCGGCGGCTTCTTGCCAACCTGTACCCATGCACACCGCTGGATTGCGCCGCAATGCCGGAAAAGCCGCCGCCGCCCCGATCGGACCTGCTGCGTCAGGAACTGAATGCGCTGAAAGATGCGGCCGCCGGCAGCGCAGTGCATCGGGCTGGCGGCCTATGAGTTCACGCTTGCCGCCGATGGCCAGACGCTGGTCGGTCGCGATACGCGAAACGATATCCCGATGTCGATGAGCCTCAGTGCGGACGGCAAGTGCTTCGTCGGCCACTGGACCGGTGGCGATGCGGACGACGTCGGCACGTTATGGAATTTTGCACAGTGGCAGGTCGGCAGTATTGGATGACACGACACCAGGCCTGACCCGAGGACCGGTTGGGCAGCGCAGGTCCGGCACCCGACTCGGCTTTGCGAGCACGTGGCGTGTCGGTGGTTTCCCCAGAAGGATGCGAGTGCCAGGGATGGCTTTTTTTCAAATGAATGATCTGCCGGTCGCAGGTCCTCTGCGATCTGGGGAACGCGATCTCCAGCATGTGCCGACGATTCAGCCAGGGCGCGCGGGCACGCTGGCCTGCACGGGAGGAGCCGGCGCGCGGCTTGTCGCGGGCCCGACAGGCGTTGCTGCGCTCAGCCTTCGCGGCAATCCAGTTCGTGGTGAATCAGCACCACGCATTGCGAGGCGAACAGCATGCGCGGGCCGAGGCTGATTCTTCCGGCGCCGAGGCGCTCGAGCCCATGCAGGCTGTTCCTCGGCATGGGTAGATGATCGGTCAGCACGAAGCAGGGCGCGCGGGTGAATGCCTGCTCACGGATCGGCGTGCCCTTGCGGTCCAGGACAAACAGCTCGAACTGCGTGGCCAGCATCTGCATCAGCTTCTCGAAGCTGGTCGTGCGCACCGTGATACCGGGCGCCACGCTGCGAGCCTCCTCCTTGCCCATGCCGCGCGAGGCATCCAACGCCCGGGCGATCGTGCCAAGCAGGGCCTGCTCGTGGAATCCGCCGGTGTCGCCCAGCTCGTTGGCGTGGAAGCTGATGACGCGCGAGAAATCCGGACTGCGTTCCAATATCAGGTGCACGACCACGTCGGCGCGGTGTGATTGCGCCACGAACAGCGCGTTCATCAGCGCATGCGCCAGGATCTCGCTGTGCACTTCCTTGCCGACCGATGCCAGCAGGCCAGCGCTGTCGGTGGGCGTGGATCGGGCCCGCACTACAAAGGCGCGCATCGATCCGGTGACTCCACGGGGTTCGACGGTCGCCACGTGACGTCCGGCTCAGACCTGCTCGAGCCATCCGTAGCGATCTTGCGTGCGCCCGTCGAACAGGCCGAAGAACAGCTCCTGCATGCGCGCCGTCAATGGCCCGGGCCGGCCATTGCCGACCGGCTTGTGATCAACCGAACGGATGGGGGTGATTTCCGCGGCGGTGCCGCACATGAAGAGCTCGTCGCACAGGTAGAGATATTCGCGCGGCATGTCACGTTCGATGACTTCGATCCCGGCATCGCGCGCCAGACGGATCAGCGAGTTGCGCGTGATGCCGTTGAGGAGTGCCGCGCTCACCGGCGTGGTGTGCAGCGCACCGTCGAAGACGAGGAAGATGTTCTCGCCGGCGCCTTCGCTCAGGAGGCCGGTCGAGGCCAGCGCGATACCCTCGCCGAAGCCGAGCCGGCGCGCCTCGCGCGCCATCAGCTGGCCGGAAAGATAATTGCCGCCGGCCTTGGCGCCGGCCGGGATGGTGTTGGGCGCGAAGCGTTGCCAGCTCGACACGCAGGCGTCGATGCCCTGCTCGAGCACTCCGGCGCCCAGGTAGGCACCCATTTCCCAGGCCGCAACCGCCACGTCGATGGGGGTTTCGGCGGCCAGGCCGAAGCCGCCCAGGCCGCGGTAGGCGAGCGGGCGCAGGTAGGCCTTGGTCAAGCCGTTGGTCCGCAGCACCTCGCGACACGCCGCATGAAGCTGCTCAGGCGTGAACGGAATTTCCATCGAATAGATCTTCGCCGAAGCGTACAGGCGCCGGATGTGATCGGTCAGGCGGAAGATCGCCGTACCCTGAGGCGTTTCGTAGCTGCGTATGCCCTCGAACACGGAAGAACCGTAGTTGAGTGCGTGCGCCATCACGTGCGTGGTGGCTTCGGCCCAGGGCTTGATCTGTCCGTTCTGCCAGATGAACTGCGGGTAGGTGGGGGCAGCCATGCGAATCTCCCGGACCAAAGCTGGAATCATAGCAGCGCCGCGCGCCAGGCCCGGTGGCGATTCCGGGCGCCAGGTTGCGCCACTTCACCAGCCAAGCCACAGACAGGCGCCGTCCGTCGTCACACGAAAGTCGATCGCCTGCACCGGCCCGGTCAGCGCCTGGCCCGTACGTATTTCCATGGAGCGCCCATCCGGGCCGGGTTCGGCGGCCAACAGGGGCTGCGCGACGAGCCTGCGCAGTTCCGCCATGCCGCGCGCGGCCGATCCGGTTCCAAAGCCATCCCAGCGCAGCAGGGCGGCGAGGGCATTGGCATCCTGTCGGGTCACTGCGTCGGCAATGCGTGCCTGCAGGTCCGCCGGCGTCGCCGGACAGGCCACCGCGCCGGCATCCTCGCGTGCGCCCGACGCGGCGGGCGCGGCCGGCTTGGCCAGGTCCGGGCCCAGCGCGCTGCAGGGCAGGCCGGAGAACACGGTTTCGCCGTGCGGGCCGAGGCAGCGGTGGATGCGCTGGCCGCTGTCCGCCACCGCGGCGGGCGTGGCAAGGAGCAGGCCGGCGCCCAGCACCCCCGCGGCGATGCAACAAAACGCGATGCTTGCGCCGGGGATGCAGCTGTGTTCAAGTGTCGCCATGATCGTTCCGGCCTTCTCCTGCATGCCCGGCCGCGCACCCGTCCAGGGTGGCGTGGCGCGCGGCAATGGCCTCAATAATAGCGTCAGCCCGACATCGGGGGCCGGCGTGTAGGCGCGTATTCCAGAGCGCAGCGACACGATCAGAAGGCCCGCCCAGTGCGGGCCTTCGTCGTTTCCGATGCAGCGAATTCCCTTTCCGCGGTGATGACGAGGTGGGCGATGTGTTCGATTCTAGGCTGGTTTGGCACTGGGCAGGATGAGGATCTGCAGGGCTTGCGTGCGCAGGCACTGGAAATGTCACAGCGCCAGCGCCATCGCGGGCCGGACTGGAGCGGTGTGCATGTTGCGCCGGGCGCGATCCTGGTGCACGAGCGCCTGGCCATCGTCGATCCGGCGAGTGGCGCCCAGCCGCTGCTGTCGCGCGAGGGCAGCCTTGCCCTGGCTGTCAACGGAGAAATCTACAATCACCGCGCGCTTCGGACTGCACTGGACTGGGACTTCACCAGCGGTTCGGATTGCGAGGTGATCAGCGCGCTTCATGCGTGTGCCGCGGACGCCGATCCCGCTGAGTGGTTGGTGCGCCTGAATGGAATATTTGCCTTCGCGCTGCACGATGCACGGCGCAAGCGTTACCTGATCGCACGCGATCCGTTCGGCGTGTGCCCGCTCTACTGGGGGCACGATGCACAAGGTCGGCTGCTGGTGGCCTCGGAGATGAAGGCGCTGGCTGCGACCTGCGCCGACGTGGCAGTGTTTCCGCCTGGCCATGTGTATGACAGCCGCGAGGCAAGGCTGGTCTGCTGGTACCGGCGTCCCTGGCGGGACTACGCGGCAACCCGCGGTCGTTCGATCAGCCACGAAGCCCTGCGTGTGGGCTTCGAACAGGCCGTACACCGGCAGTTGATGGCCGACGTGCCCTATGGCGTGCTGCTGTCCGGCGGGCTGGATTCCTCGCTGGTCGCCGCCTGCGCCGCGCGCTTTGCGCGCCGGCGGGTCGAAGACGGTGATTGCAGTGAAGCCTGGTGGCCGCGACTGCATTCCTTCGCCATCGGCCTGGAGTCGTCGCCGGACCTGGTTGCCGCAAGGCTCGCCGCGGCCGCGATCGACAGCGTGCACCACGAATTCGTCTATACCCTCGAAGAGGGCCTGGATGCCTTGCCCGAGGTCATCCGCCACATCGAGACCTATGACGTGACCACGGTACGCGCAGCCACGCCGATGTTCCTGCTGGCGCGACGCATCCGCGCGATGGGGATCAAGATGGTGCTTTCCGGTGAGGGATCGGATGAGCTGTTCGGCGGCTATCTCTATTTCCACAAGGCGCCATCGGCCGAGGACTTCCACGCCGAAACGGTGCGCAAGCTCGATGCCCTGCACGGCTACGACTGCCTGCGCGCGAACAAGGCCATGATGGCCTGGGGCGTGGAGGCGCGCGTGCCCTTCCTCGATCTCGAGTTCGTCGAGCTGGCAATGTCGCTGGATGCGGCGGACAAGATGGTCGGCACGCCTGGGCGTGGCAGGCCGCGCATCGAAAAGGCGGTGCTGCGCGAGGCGTTCGACGGCGTGCTGCCCGATGCCATCCTCTGGCGGCAGAAGGAGCAGTTCAGCGACGGCGTCGGCTATGGCTGGATCGACGGGCTCAAGGCGCACGCCGGGCGCCTGGTGAGCGACCAGGCGTCGCATGCCGCGCCGATCCGCTTTCCGCACAACACGCCGACGACCAGGGAAGCGTACCTGTATCGCCAGCTGTTCGAGCGCCACTTCCCGGGCGCGGCATGTGCGGCAACCGTCCCGGGCGGGAAATCCATCGCCTGTTCATCGCCGGCCGCACTGGCCTGGGATCCGACCTTCGCGGCAGCGGCCGATCCGTCGGGGCGCGCCGTCGCCGGTGTGCATCAGGCGAGCGTTGGCGCGTGAAGTCGCGCTGCAGGCGTGGCAGGCGCCAGCGCCGCCAGGCGCGGGCAGGCCGGTCCGCCCGCCTGGGCGGTCGTCGCGCCGGCGCTCAGCGCATGCGTTCCAGGACGGCGACCGTGGGCCGCGACCGGTTGAGCGTGTAGAAGTGCAGGCCCGGTGCGCCGCCGGCCAGCAAACGGCGACAAAGCGTGGCGACCACGTCGCTGGCGAACTCGCGGATGGATTGAACGTCGTCGCCATAGGCGTGCAGACGGCGCGCCAGCCAGCGTGGGATCTCGGCGCCGCACATCTCGGAGAAGCGCTTGAGCTGGGTGAAATTGGCAATCGGCATGATGCCGGGGACGATCGGGATGTCGATACCCAGCGCGCGCACCGCTTCGACGAAGCGGAAGTAGCCATCGGCGTTATAGAAGTACTGGGTGATCGCGCCGTCCGCTCCGGCCTCCACCTTGGCCGCGAAATGGCGCAGGTCGGCCAGTGCGTCGTCGGCCTGTGGATGGAACTCGGGATAACAGGCCACCTCCACATGGAAATGATCTCCATGCTCGGCACGGATGAAGGCAACCAGTTCGCTGGCGTAGCGGAAGTCGCCGTAGCTGGCCATGCCCGAAGGCAGGTCGCCGCGCAGCGCCACGACGCGCCGGCAGCCCATGGCGCGGTACTCGTCAAGCAAGGCACGGATTTCCTCGCGCGTGCCGCCCATGCAGGAAAGATGCGGCGCCACCTCGAGCGCGTGTACCGTCTTCAGGTGCCGGATGGTTTCGGGCGTGTAGCTCAAGGTCGAGCCGCCGGCGCCGAAGGTGACGCTGACGTACTCGGGCGACTGCGCCTTGAGTTTCGGCAATGCGGCTTCCAGCGTCGCCCGCTGCTCGTCGGTCTTGGGTGGGAAGAACTCGAAGGAAACGGGAGTGGCGGCCATGGCGCTTGGGTCATCGTCGGAAGCGCAACTATATCTCTATGTGCGGATAGAGAGATAGATCGTTGCGGGAAGCCGGCCCATTGAGCGGGGCGGGGCGCGCAAGCTCGGACGTGCGCGTGTACCCTTGGCCTTTTGCCGAGCCGCCATGTCGATCGCCCTCACCGAGTTCGCCCGCGCGCGCCTGTTTCCGCGCGAGCGTCGCGCCACGGCCATCCAGGACACCACGCCGGAGGCGTTCGTCGAGCATCTGAACCGCGAGGCGCCGCTCGCGGTACTGGATGGCTACGCACCGTTCTGCAAGCTGCACGTGCACCGCAACTGGACCTCGACCCGCTGCACCGCGATCGCCATTACCGAGGCCAATCGACACCGGTTGCGTTCGGCCTACGAGGCGCGCTCGAAGGCCGAACTGCCGGTGCTGGTACGCTGGTTCGAAGGCATCGAGCCGCCAGTGGCGAAGTACCTGGTGCCCATCCTCTATGACCGCGCGCAGATGGCGAAGGAGGGCACGCCCATCGACGCCGACTGGGGCATCGTCGGCTGCCTCTACACCATGCAACCGGCCGAGATTCCGATGGTGCCGATCACCATGATGCGCAATGCACTGGGCGTGGACGAAGGCGGCTCCGGCGTGCCGCTTGATCGCGAGGCCTACCGGCGCAGCGTGGCGTTCTGGGACGCCCATGCCAACTGGCGACCGTGATGGCGATGCCGGCCCGATCCGACGCCTGGTTTATGCTAGGTCCCTGATTTCCAGTACAGGTTGCGCATGTCCCACCCCGAGTTTCGCATCGATGAATCAGTGGCCCGCCTGACGCTTGCCTTCCGTGGGCGCCTCGACAGCGCCGGTTGCGCGACGATCCACGACTCCGTGCAGAATGCCGTGCAGCAGGCCGTTCCTGGCCAGGCCCTGCGGTTCGACCTGGCCGGCTCGGACTTCGTCGCCTCGGCCTTCCTGCGCCTGTGCATCCTTGCCGCGAAGCAGGTCGGTGGCGAACGATTCGAACTGGCGAACCTGGCACCGGCAGTGCGCGAAGTGTTCGTCATGGCCGGGCTCGACCAGCACCTGCGCATCGTGGAATCCGCCGCGACGTGAGCCAGGCGCAAGCGTCCTGCTGGTGGGTGCCGATCCGCCAGCAGGCACTGGTCGAGGCGCAGGCCATCGCCACGGCCTGGCTGAATCAGGCGCGCGTGGCTCCCCGGCTTGCCCAGCGCATCTTGCTGTCACTGGATGAACTGGTGGCGAACCTGGTGGAACACGCGACCCCGGCCGGCGCGTCTGCGCTGTTCGAGCTGCGACTGGTTCGCGATGGCGATCTCATCATCCTGGTGATGATCGACGAGGGTGCCGAGTTCGATCCGGTAACGGCGGCAGTACCGGCGCCTGCCGCATCGCTGGCCGATCTGGCGGTCGGCGGGCGCGGCCTGCTGCTGGTTCGCCAGCTGGCACGAAGCGCGACCTACCGGCGCGAAGGTGGTCGCAACCGGGTGACCCTGGAGTTCACGCCCGCGCAGTCGGCCCCGGTGCCGGACTGAGCGTGCGCCGCTGCGCGGCGCCAAAGCATCACGCCGTCAGGCCGGTGTCCGGCGGACCGCCAGCAGGGTGATGTCGTCTCCGGGTGCATCGTCCGCATAGGCGAGCACGTCGGCCACCAGCGCATCGCACAGCGCAGGCGTCGGGCTCGTCGCAAGTTCGCCCAGGCGGTCCTGGAGCCGCGCGATGCCATACAGCGCATCGCGGTCCAGGCCCGCTTCGGTGATGCCGTCGCTGTAGGCCAGCAGGGTGTCGCCCGGCGCCAGGACCGCAGTGGCGTCGGCATAGTCGATGTCGACGAACGCACCCACCAGGCCGCCGCGCACTTCGAGCAGTTCGACTGCACCTCCCGCGCGTGCCAGCAGCGGCGGTGGGTGGCCGGCACACGCATAGGTGAGCCGGCCATCGCGCCAGTGGTAGTGGCCAAGGAACAGGGTCACGAACATGCCATCGTGGCCTTCCTCGACCAGGCTGCGGTTGATGGCCGCAAGGGTCTGCGCAGGGCTGCGGTCGGCACGCGCGAAGTCGCGCAGGCGCGTGTACACGATGGCCATGTAGAGCGCCGCCGCGGCGCCCTTGCCGCAGACGTCGGCGACCACCAGCGCCACGCATTCCCCGTCCAGCATGAAGACGTCATAGAAGTCGCCACTCATCAGCGTGGCCGGTTCGCACAGGCCGTGGAACTCCAAGCCGGGCGTCGGGCCGGCGCGCCGGCTCCACTCGGGCCAGTCCGGCGGCAGCAGGCGACGCTGGATCTCGCGTGCCGTGGCAAGCTCGCCCTCGATGCGCTGGCGCCGTTCGGCCTCGTGCAGGCGTTCGGCCTGGGTCGCCTGCAGGTCATCGAGCATGGCATCGAAGGCGTGGGCGAACTGTCCGATCTCATCGCGCGAAAGCGCCATTCCGGTGCGCTGGGTATGATCGCCATGGCGCACGGCACGGGCCACGCGACGCAGGCTGTCCAGGGGCCGCGTGAGACGGCGCGTCACCCAGACCAGGGTCACCAGCACGAGCACCAGCGCGCTCAGCGACAGCAGTATCTGGTGCAGCAACTGTTCGCGTGCGCTGGCCAGCACGCGGTCCTCGTAGAGCAGCGCCATCAGGCTCCAGCCCGTGCCGCTGATCGGTGCCCAGGACACCCATACGGCCTGGCCATCGGCACGCGGATCGTGGGTGCGCAGGATGCCGCTGCCACCCTGGACCATGTCCCTCGCCGCGGCGTCCAGCCCGACGATGCCGAGCGCCTTGGCCGCATCGAATACACCGTCGAAACGCGTCGGGACATCGCCGGCCTCGGCGATGTAGTGGCCCTGCGCATCGACGATGCGCGTGGCGCCGCCCCACGGGCTGGACCAGTCGATATCCAGCGTGCCCACTTCGATGTCGGCGGTGAGCACCGCCGCGGCCTTCCCGCCCGCTGTCGTCCACGGCACCGAGTAGGTGACCATGCGCGCCTCGCCGATGCCGCGGTCGAAATAGGGCGGGCTCCACCACGGCGATCCCTGCTGCAAAGGGTGCGTGTACCAGTCCTGCCGGCTGTAATCCACGCCGCGTCCGGCGTAGTCGATGCGCTCGATGCCACCCGCAACGCGGCGCGCGTAGTAGGCGCCATGCCCGGATGCGGGCGCGAACGCGACGGCGCTGCCATAGATCAGGGGCGACTGCTCGACCACCCCGGCAACCACGGCGCGCAGGCTGGCGTGGTCGTACGGCACCTGGCCGGACGCGAGGAACCAGGCGCCGGTGCGCGTGGCCTGCATGACCTGGGCCAGGCGCGAGGCCACCGCCTCGGCATGATGCTGCGTGACCTCGGTGAGGTAGGCGCGCACCTGTTTCTGTGCCTCGGCGCGGTCGTCCTGGTAGCCGACCACCATGCGCAGGCCTTCCACCAGCACCAGCGGGATGCCGATGGCGAGGATCAGTCGCCAGTGCAGGCGCGCGCGCCACGGTGGGCGGAAGCCGCGGCGACCGACGCGGACCGGGGTGACGCTGCCGGCAGGCACGGCCGGATTTGCAGGTGGGGCAGCGGTGGTCGCCTTGCTGACCATCAGGCGTTGCCGAGTGCCTGCTCGCGCATCTGCGTGCGCAGGCGCTGGCCGAGTGCGGAATGGATCTTCGGCGCGTCGAAATCGAAGCCCGGGTCGGCGATGAAGTCCAGCACCAGGCGGTCGTCGCCCGCATCGACGCCGGGCAGGATGCCGCTGAACAGGAAGCCCAGCGCTTCGATGCGTGCCAATGCGGCGGCCGTGTGCGCTTCCGCCAGGGGCAGTTGCAGTTCGATCACCGCCATGCGTTCGCGGCGCAGCTGGGCGAGGCGCGCGCGCAGTACCTCCAGCGCATCGCTGCCCCAGCGCAGCAGGCGCAGCTGGGCGAGCTCCAGGCCGGCGTGGATTGCGGTGTCGATCAGGCAGGCGCCGGTCGGCGGCGCCAGCGATCCATCCAGCGGCGTGCCGTGCACGGCAATGCCGAGGCTGGCATAGATCTCTTCGATGAGCTCGCGCCGTGCGGCCGGCAAGGCAAGGTGCCGCTCGGCGCGGCAGCGCTCATCCAGATAGCGCAGGGCATAGATGCAGCTTTCACGTTGCGCCAGCGCCTCGTTGATCCGGCGAAAGCGCAACGATGAAGGTGCATGGCCGGGCAGCAGCGCGGTGTCGCGGAAGCCAAGCTGGTGCATGAACTGCTGGGTATAGGGGTGCGCAGTCACTGCATTGGTGAAGAGCAGGCGCAGGCCGCTCGCGCGGGCGTGCGCGATGAGGAAATCGCCGATGCGCTGCGCCACGCCCTGCCCGCGCCAGGCCATGCGCGTGACCACGATCGCCAGTTCCGCGCGATCGGGCGTGGTCGGGTCGATCACCAGTGCCGCATGCCCGGCGATGCGCCCGGAACTCGTGACCGCCAGCGCCGAACAAAGCTCGCCGCTGGCATTGAGCGCCGCGATGCGCTCGGGAAAGTAGATGTGCTCGTAAGGGTAGGAATAGCCGTAGGCCTCATGGATGAGACGGGCCACCTCCAGCGCGTCGTCGGCGTCCAGCAGGCGGATCACGTCGACCGGCTCGGCCGCTTCATCGGCCACTGCATCCGTTGCCGCTGCGCTGCGCTCGCCGATCGGTACCAGTTCGCGGTGCCGGACCAGGCGCGTTTCCTTGCCACCGCGGCCGAGGTTGCGATATTCGACCTCGTCGAACACGCGTCGCATCAGGTGCATGCCCAGGCCACCCTGCGCCGAGCCTTCGGCCGTGGGGTCGAAGTCCGGCACGCGGCCGGGATCGAACGGCAGGCCCTGGTCGTGCAACAAGAGTTCGAGGCCGAGCGGCGTGGCCCGGCAGGTGAGTTCGAACTGGTTCGGTTCGTCGGGCGGAAAGGCGTGACGTACGACATTGGACACGGCTTCCTCCACGCCGAGCTCGATCTGGTCGAGCTCGCGCGGCGTGAACCCGAGCGCGCCGGCGTAGGCGCGCACCAGCGCGCAGGCGAGGGCAGCGGCGCCGGGCGTGTTGGTCAGGACCAGTCGGCAGGCGCCGGATGCCAGGGGCGATTCAGCGGCGCTCATGGCGACGGTCGATCACGCGCTTGAGCTTGCCGGAGCGTGCGTTGAATTCGAGTCCGCCCAGCGGCACCCATTCGATGCGCGGCGCGTCGATCATGCCCTGTTCGAGCAGGTCGGCCAGCATCGGCCGCGCGGCCAGCAGGGCAGCGACCAGCGCGCTGGTCAGCGCGGGCTGTTGCGCGTCCGGGACTTCGCTGGCCAGGCGCAGGGTCAGCCGGTCGCGGCTTTCGACGTGTTCCACGAGCATCTGGAAATCCACCGCGCCCAGGCGTTCGCGGAACGCGGCCAGCACCTGGCGCACATCCTCCACGTACAGGCTTGCCGGGCCGACGCGTGCGCCTTCCTCGCTGCGCCCCATCAGGCGGAACCTGCGTTCGGGCGTGCCTTCGGGTTCTACCCAGCAGGCCATGTCGCCAGCCGGGTAGCGGATGATCGGCATCAGCAGGCGCGTGAGGTTGGTGACCACCACGCGGCCGACGCGCCCGGCTTCCACGATCGGCTCGCCAGTCGTGTCGTCGAGGATCTCGACCAAGGTGTAGCGGCTGAAGGCGCGATGTTCGTCTGGCGCGCACGATGCGTCGGCATAGCCGAGCAGGCCGGCATCGACGCTGGCGTAGCCGACCGATCCGGTTGCGGCATTGGGAAACGCGCGCTCGAGGATGGCGCGCTGGTCCGCGTACAGCGATTCCCCGCCAAACAGCAGCCGGCGCAGGCCGGGTGCCGTGCGGCCGGCGTCGATGTAGTGGGCGGCCAGGTTCAACAGCGTGGTTGGCGCGCCGGCCAGGGTATCGACCGCGAAATCGGCAATGACCTGTGCCACCTGCTCGGCCGGTGCGCGGCCGGAGAGTGGAAATTGCAGGTTCCCCGCGTGCGCCTGGTCGAGCGAACGCATGATGAAGATGAAGGACGAATAGAGTTCGCCGGCGTAGAACAGGTTGGCCACGCGGTCGCCATGGCGCAGGCCGCCGGCATCCAGGCCCATGCCGAATGCGCCGGTGAAGGCCAGCCATTCGGTGCGGCTGTACACGGAGAATTTCGGCTCGCCGGTGGTGCCGCCACTCTTGAATACGATGCCGTCGGTCATCGGCCCGGTGAGCAGGCGATTGCCTTGCACCGTGTTGGCCGCCCAGAAGGCCTTCTGGTCGACGATCGGCAACTGTGTCAGGGCGGGTCGTTCCGGCAGGCCGGCGTAAAGCTCGCGGTAGAAGGGCGAAAGCTGTCGCGCGGTGGCAACGAGTGTATCGAGCGAATAGCTGGTAATCATGGCGTGTTCCGGGGCGAGGTATCGGCAGAACCCTGCATTGCATGGGCTCGGTATGGCGTCGGAACCGGTGCGCTCTGGAATCCCCTTGAGCGGCGGTTGGCACAGGACGAAAAGGCCCGCCGGGGCGCGACCTGGTGGTCGCGATGACCCGCACGATCCTCGCGAGGCTGCGGCCACTGGCGATCACCAGCCGTGCAGCAACGGATTCGGGACGCAATCGCCATCGAAGCGTCAAGCCCCCCGCAGATCCACGATCGACTTCAGCTTGCCCGTCACCGGCAGGGCAACGAAGCGCTCCAGCGGCGCGA